>OLQY01000959.1_pt1 | contig 28291 bp, 36 predicted proteins | sample 1672851 | NCBI WGS metagenome assembly OLQY01 (sample SAMEA3136730, study PRJEB25190) | human gut metagenome | reverse complement strand
CAGTATACCATACCTCATGTGCATCGGCAAGCGAGTCCGAAAGGAGTTTTTATGGCCAAAAATAAAAAAGGTTCTGACGGCCGCTACCGTTACCGTATCTATCTGGGCAAAGCGGACGATGGCAGCAAAAAGTTTAAGTCCTTTTACGGCTCCACGGAGCGCCAGGCCCGCGCTGCTGCCGAAGCTTACCGCACCGCCATCGGCAAGGGCATGGATCCTCAGCAGGCCGAAGCCACCTTAGGTACCCTGTACGATAATCTCATCGCGTCCAAAAAGGCAAAGGGCATCAGCCAAAAAAGCATTGACCGGCTGGCCACCAATAAAGCCCACTGGGGCGAGCTGGTGGACGTCCCGGCGTCTGAGCTTCGCGCGTCCGACTTCCAGCAGGTGCTCAACACGCTGGCCGGCTGGCACGACGGCAAGCCGCCCCTCTCCCACTTTACCCTCACCAACCTTCGCGGCAGCGCCAAGGCGGCGTATAACCTCGCCATCCCGGAGATCGTGATGTACAACCCCCTGGTCAAGACCATCGCCCCCGCCGGGGCCGCGTCGGAGCCCCGCGACCCCATCACCGAGGCGCAGCAGCGCTGGATCCGTGAGACACCCCACACCGCCCAGCGAGCTGCCATGCTCCTGCTCTACTCCGGCCTCCGCCGCAGCGAGGCCACCGCCCTCACCTGGGCCGACATCGACCTCGACGACGCCACCATCACGGTCAGCAAGGGCTACGACTTCCGCGCCAAAAAGGTCAAGATCCCCAAGACGCCTGCCGGCGTCCGCGTCGTCAGTATCCCCAAGGTCCTCGTCGATTATCTCCGCACCCAGCAGGACGGCTGCCTCTACGTGCTCCACAATCCCAAAGGCCGGCAGATGACCGAGCAGGGGTGGAAACGCCTGTGGGAGAGCTACATGCGCGACCTTAACGTCAAGTACGGCTACGACGGCCAGCAAAACAAAAATCGGCCAGGTGGCCTGCCCATGCTCATCGACACCTTTACCCCGCACCAGCTCCGTCACACCTTCTGCACCCTGATGTACTTCGCCGGCGTGGACGTCATGACCGCCCGCGATCAGATGGGCCACAAGGACATCTCGGTCACGCTGGGCATCTATACCGCCCTCGACAAAAAATTCAAAAAGAAAAAGATCAATCGTCTGGATACCTACCTCAAAAAATCCTGCGCTAACTCGGGCTGACGCCCTTGTTTCTCCCCCTTTTTTGCGCCACCTCTTGAGCCACCTTTTTACAAAACTTTGCGCGAAATGGGGGTAATTAGCGCCCACATTCCCCTCGAAACGCATTTTCGCAGCCAAACAAAAATCCCCGAAAAGCCAGGCGCGAAGCCACTTTTCGGGGATTTTACTTTGGAGCTACTGATCCGATTCGAACGGACGACCTGCTCATTACGAGCTATAAAAGGGACTTTTAACGTGTTGTGTCGTGTTGTTTCATTGTTAAATAAATTGCGCGATGCAATCATTTTATTTGTCTGAAGCTGTATCGTGCAATCTCGTTAATTACTTCGATTTTTCGAGGATGTTGCGGTTTTTGTTGCGGTCAAGTTGCGGTTTCTAAGCATCCTGTTTATAGGACTAATATGAGTCATCCAGAGACGCAACGAAGCAGCATTAAATTCAAGCCTTTCTCTTTTCTGGCTGCTTCAAGGCTTCTCTTACGGTCTGACCAACCCGACGGATGCTATCCTCATTGGCATGAGCGTACATCCGCAGCGTGGTGCTGCTGTCAGAGTGTCCCAGCCGTGCGGCGACGCTTACCACGTCGGCACCGTTGGTGATGGCAAGGCTGGCGGACGTGTGGCGCAGCTTGTGCGGGTGGAAGTGCTCTATCCCATACCGTTTGCCAAATCGCTGGAAATAACGAGTTGGAGTGTCTGGGTGCATAGGCTCCGGGCTGTCGTCCTGCGTAAACACCCAGCGCACCGTTACCGGCTGACTCTGCCGCAGCTCCTGCAAAAGCGCGGCCACGTCAGACGAGACGTCTACAACGCGGGTCTTGCCGTTTTTGGGCAGAGTCTCGTACACGCCCCGCTCGGAGGTGTACTGTAGATTCCTCTCGATGGTGATCGTGTTGGTATCAAAATCCACCGACTGCCATTGCAGCCCGCAGGCCTCGCCCCGGCGGCAGCCCGTATCGATAAGCAGCAGGATAAACGCCCGCCACTTGAGCGGCTCGCTATCCAGACAGCGCAGAATATACCGCGTCTCCTCCGCAGTAAAAGCCTTGTGCTCTGTAGGAAGGGCTGCATCCTTCGACTTCCGGGGGCGCGGAACCTTGTCCATTGGATTCCGGTCTATCGTATCATCCAGCAAGGCAGCCTTAAACAGGTTATGCAGTACAGCATACACCTTTGTCACGCTGGCGAAGGCAAGCTCCTCTGACAGACTGGAAAGTAACGCCTTTATCATGGCCGGGGTGATCTCCGGCAGAAGCACATGGCCCAGAGCCGGAAAGACATGCTGCTCCAACAGCTGGGTATAACTGGCCCGGGTCTTTTCCGCCAGCGTGGCGGCTTTCTCTGGCAGATAGACGGCTTCAGCATATTGCCGGAAGGTTTTGATTTTGGCCGCCTCTACGGCTTCCGCAGCGGCCTTTTGCGCAGTCTCTTCACGGGTCAGCACTTCCCCATCCGCCAACTGCTGCTCCAATTCAGCGGCGAATTTCTGTAGCTCCCGCTGAATGGTGCGCTTGCTCCATGTCGGCTCTGGGCGGAAGGTGCGCCAGACACGCCGCCCTCGCCCATTGCTGACCTGCACCTCATAGATGCGGTTTCCGTTTTTGTCAAGTTTCTCCTTGAAACTCGCCATAAAAATACACCTCCATATGGGTACACTTTGACAAGCCTGCCCGGAGGTGGTACAATACAGTTGTCTTAGGGCTGTATTGTTCCTCGTGAACAAGCTGTTCTTGGAAACGCTCTCGGTGCGCCAACACCGGGGGCGTTTTTTATTTTTGAGCCAGATCAAACAGATATGCGCTTGCTTCTCCAAGCTCAGACTTCTGGCCGTCTGTCATGTAAGGCAAATATGGTTCAAATTCCTGATAATATTTTTCTGCCCAGTTCTGTTTTGCCTTTGCTGTTTTCAGGCTCTCGATTTTTGCCTGATACTTTTCTTCCGTTCGATGAATGATTTCCTTTACAGCATCATCTCGGAAGCCAAGGCTGCGATACTTCTTCAAATCATCAGTAGTGCTTACCTGTGCACCGTACTTTTTGCACTTTTCAAGTTCCATCAAGCGTCCAACGCAAAAGTCATATCTTGTAAAAAAGGTAGCCGGTTCCGTGGTCGTCTGAAGGATTTTAGCGCTTTCCTGAGCCTGCTTCAGAAACTGTGGAGCCAAGACCTTTGCATTCGCGCGAGAATCAACAAGGCCAGTCTGCCCCATCCATTCAGGATTGGGATTATAGACCGATTCGAGTAGTCCTTCGCATTTATCACTATCTTGAGAACGAAATTCCTTTGCTCCCGCGATTCCTCCATATATAACGCAAAGAATTAGAAGAGAAACCCCATATGCTATAAATCCAAAAATGAGTGAAACCAGAAATCCGCCATCTTTGAGATCGGCAAGAAAAACCAGCACTCCAATCAGAACACAGACAACAGTCACTGGCTGTGGGATACTAGTGTACTTCGTTTCAAACTCAGGTTCATCCATATGTGATTTCCGGGATGCTTTTGGGATTGATTTTGCTGTAGACTTACTACTAAATGCCACACGCGAAACAGAATGTGCCAATCGATTCATGCTTCGGTCAAACGATTTCGCAGCACTCGCATATTTTTTTGAATATCCAACCTTGTTCTTTCTCGACATATCAAGTTCCTCTTTACCATTTATCGGAACACCTTCCGGCACTCCACAACCAATCCTGCAATTCGCACCGGCGAGCGATTTTTTCACCCCACCCAGTGCGTCCAGCCCACGGCCTTGCCCTCAATGTGCACCTCTTCCAGCTGGGAGCCGGTGTAGACCATGGGCGCATAAGCCGGGTTTGCGGGCATCAAAGTCAGTGTTCCGGGGTTGTAATATACCCGCTTGAGGGTTGCTTCGCCATCAATGCGCACCGCTGCGATCTCGCCGTTCTCTACCTCCGGCTGTGTGCGGATATACACCACATCTTTATCGTGGATACCGGCATCCACCATGCTGTCCCCGTGGCAGGTGAGCGAGAAGTCGCACCGGATGGATTCCGGCACATCCACCATCTTTTCAATGTTCTGCTCTGCTGTGATGGGTTCCCCGCAGGCAATGCTGCCGATCAGGGGGATCTTCTTCATCTTCGGCATCGGCTCAAAGCCCGGCGGGATGGGAGCGGGCGAAGTGGGCTTGGGAGTCGGCTGCTCTTCCCAGCCCATCAGGTAGGCGGGAGACACTTTCAGCCGTTTGGCGATGGCGTCAACTTTGTCTGTCGGTATATTGGTTACAATATTATTTTCATACTTATATACTGCCTGCTTCGATACGCCGATGTAATCGGCAAGCTCCTGCTGGGTTACATCTTGCTCTTGACGTACCTGTCGAATGCGATCACCTACAGTCACCATGAGCACCTCCTTTAATGTCTATAGTATAGCAGATAAACCGACGGTTTACAATATTTTTAATTCAATTATCAAAAATAACTTGACAGGTTACATACATGGTGCTATTATACTTGTGACCTCACAAGTTACAAAGAGGCAGTTTGGAGGTGAAAGTGTGGTAAACGTCAATTTACTCAAGTCGTACATGGTCAAGGCTGGCTACACCCAAAAAATGTTGGCTCAGGAACTCGGAATTTCGGAGCAAACCTTAACCCGCAAGCTCAAAAAACGTGTTTTTGGCACGGATGAAGCCTCAAAGATTGTGGAGCTTTTGAGCATCGACAATCCGCAGGCTGTATTTTTCGGCCATTAAGTAACTTAACAAGTTACATTTTCAAAGGAGGTGAAGAAGATGAAACAGCCTAATTTTCAGAAAACAAAATTCGCCAGAGCAATTCAGGTCATTGAGACCGTTTCTCTGGCGGGCGATGGCACGGAAGCTCATCCGGTATATGAACTTCATCAATATTGGAGTTTGGACGGCAAGCTGCTGGCAGAAAGCAAACCGCCTATCAACTCGGATGACGCTGTTCCTGCTTGTCCTGGTCGATAGTAAGAATGTCATTGTACAACTCTTCGCGGTCATGCCTTGCAATGTACCAATCTTTGAAAAGCAGTTCCAGTAGCCTGACCAGTTTTTGTGCTTCGCCCGGGTCAATATCGACGATCATGTTCACATCCTTTTCCATGTGAGCGCCGATATTTCCTAAGCGTCTGACCCCATTGAGTACCTTATACTGGTCGGCGGGAATCTTGTCCTTGATAAGGTCGATTTCACTCGCAAGGTTTCCGGCTTTGACATTCCAGAAGTCCCGAATCATACCTTGCAGGCACCGCCGTGCCAATGTAGCCGATGCTTTTGGACTTGCATTTAGGATAGCACTCGCCTCCGAATAATCCGTTCGGATTGCTGTCGGAATGTATTCCGGCAAGGCCATTCCCGTATACGGCGGATAGTTGAACGAAAAAAGGTTTTCAGTACTCGCCAGCTGAATCGAGTACTCATGGCAAGCCGGACAATAGTGATAGGTTGCAACTATATCGGCTCGAATGCAGCTATATGTACATATTCTCTCAAATTCTTCTTGATTATTCCAAAAACTTATTCGTCGCTCTTTCGTATTGTCCGCCGACTCGTAGAAAGCAACTCCACAGTATGGACATTTATATCTCTCAGCCATTGATATATCCTCCCTTCCACTTTATTTTACCGCAGAAGGGAGCCAAGCACAAGGAGGTACATACTCACATGAACGACTTACAGATCTTCTCCAACCCCGAGTTCGGGCAGGTGCGTACCGTCGAGCTTGACGGCCAGCCGTGGCTCGTCGGTGCCGACATCTTCACCACTGAGAAAAAGGAGTGACCGCTATGAGGAAGCATACTCCTCCCGTCCCCTCTACCCCGTTCATGAATGTCCGTGATGCTGCCCGGGCCACCGGGCTTTCGGAATACTACCTGCGCAAAGAGCTTGCTAAAGGCACCATTCCTCACCTCAAGAGTGGCCGGTGCATCATGATCAACGTCCCCGCCCTGCTGTTGCAGCTGGGTGTGCCGCAGAAATAAAAAGGAGGCATCCGCATGAAATCTTATACCCTCGCCTCTGAGCGAACTGCAGCACCCACTGGGTGCGCATATGTCGCGCCGCTGTTTTGGATGCATTGGTTTCGTTGGACTGACAGCCGAGCATCTGGCAACTACCAGCTGGGCGCACGGGTCAAGGACGAAAAACACACAGGCTTACAAATTTTTGCCGACGGTGAGTGGCATCCAGTCAAGGCGTTTACATCTGATTTGTGCGAGCCGTGGAAAACCTGCGAAGCCGAAAACATTTTGGAAGAGGAGATCGAGGAATGAAACTTGAAAGCGAATACCTTTTGCGCACCGCCGTCATGTTGACGCATTCTGCATCCGATGGCGTGAGTTCGGCTAATTCCGTCAACAAATACGGTGGAACACCCGAGGCCATTGATAATGCCCGCAAAGAGCTTCAGGAGGCCAACGACAAAATCAGCCATGTCGAAGCGCTTCTTGGAATGATTGCTAGTTTGGAGGGAGTGGGTTTATGAGAATCAAATCTGGCGTCTGGTACTGGCTGGCGGTGGCCAGCGGTGCCGTCGGGATGCTGTACGCACTTGGCTTTGCAGGCAGCATCGAAGCCCTCGGTGTCATCTCCGACACCGACTTCATCACCGCGATGGTGCTGCTGTTGCTGGCACTGTTCTTTGCCCGGCTGGGCGACCATGCCGCAGAGCGCGAGGTGCAGTGCCGCAGGTACATCGACCGTCGCCACGCCCGCACCGAAGCGCCGGAGTACCGGCAGAACCGGAGGGACGCATGAAAACGAAGCGCATGAAAAAGCTCCTGATGGGCATGGGCCTGTCCCGCAATCAGGTGAACCACATGGTCAAAGAGCAGCGGTTGAAAGGCTCTTCCAAAATCAGCAATGCAGCCTATTACTACGCTGTCAACCGCAGTCTTTCCAAGCCATGCTGGCGTGACTGGCTGCCGTATGTCAAGAGCCTTGTGCTGGAGTGAAGCACATGACGAGTAAACAAAAAGCCCGTCGATGCTGGAACACCGGCGAGCCCGCAAAGGGATGATGGTTTGAACGCCCATCACCCCGAAGAATAACACACTTTGGAGGTTTTAGCAAGAAAAATGAACACAGAAAATCAAAAAGCACTTCTGGAATATATCCGGAATATCCCCGAATGGCAGTCGGCGCTAATCTATGAGCAGCTTGCCTCCCTGAACAAAGCGGCCGCCGACATTTGCACTGGCACTTCCACTTTGGAACAGGGCTTTGCTGACAGCATACTCCGTCCGGACCGTTATTACTGCTCTGACAGGCTCTTCCGCCGAGATTGCAATACTGGCATTCTTGAAAGCATCGCCTCCACTCTTGGCAAAGCCTTGGCGGCGCTGGAGATTCTTTCCACCCTGTCCGACGCATTCCAGCGGGAGTACCTTTCCAGTGTCAAATTTTCGCATGACATCTACTACGACGAGCTGGAAAAGCTCCGTATCAAGCACGGATACACAAAGGAGAGTAATGAATGAAAGGTATTCTGATTCAGCCGGGGAAGGACCCGGTCATCACTACCCTGCCGGACACGCTGCAGGGCATGGAAGCGCTTTTGCAGTGTCCCTGCGAGCAGAAAGTTCTGCCCCGCACCCCGGCGGTGCTGGTGTACGCCATCTACGGCAAGGGCCTGAACCGTACTTATCGTGGCCAGCCTATCTATGGCACTATCCTCTGCTACGGCTGGCGGAATAACCGCTTCCAGCCCCTGAGCAAAGACCTGCAGGCCGAGATGCTGGACCGTCTGAAGGACACGGAGGTGAGAGTGTGACTACCTATATCTGCAAGTGTGGGCAGAGAGTGCAGAAATCCAGCAACGCCGACAATACCGGCAATCGTCTGGAAGGATATGGCCCGGGCCATGAATGCTATGGCTGTCCCTACGCCATGCCGTGGGGCGGCAACAAGTGGGACAAGGCTGCCAAGCGTTTCGTGCAGGATATTAAGGGCTACGAATGTCGGACGAGCAGAACGCTCTCATATGACTCCCACTTTATCGGCTCGACCGAAGACAAGTGCACCTGCTCTGTGGTCAGCCTGGATTTTGACTTCCTGGAACATATCAGTGCATGGGTCAAAGATACTTTCCCTCTGGGCGAACTCACTGGCGGCTTTTCTCAAGACGAGATTCGCCCCACTGATTACTCCCACAATGGCCGCTACTGCTGTACATTCGTCTGCGCTTCCAACAAAAAGGGCATTGCTGCCAAGGCAGCTTTGTTCGCCCGCTTTTTCTATCCGGATGGAAGCCGCAAGGACATGACCCCACAGCAGGAAATGGAAAAGATTCTGGCTGACATCAGAAAATGCACACAAGAGCCCCCGGCGGCGGAGGACGTGGCCGTGGCTGCGCTGCCCCCTGCAGAGGCTGCCGCACCGGGCTTTGACTTCGGTGCAGACGCTCAGACCAACGCTCTGCTGTTGCAGGACGCCCAGACCTTTATCACCGGCAACATGGCCCGCATCATGGCGGCCAAGCACGCCCACGACCTGACAGCCAGCCACTACAAAGGCAGTTGGGGCAAGTGGTGCGCTGCCGTAGGCATCAGCCGGGACACCGGCGATCGAATGGTGAGTGTTGCCGCACAGTGCGGCAACATCGAAATCGAGGGCAAGCCCATTCTGGACGTTCAGCCCTTGAAGCTGCTTTACGCTGCCGCCAAGCCCTCCACCCCGCAGGAGGTCAAAGAGGCAGTTTTCTCCGGAGATATTACTACCTATAAAGAATATCAGGACGTCATGGCCCAGCTCAAAGCCGAGAAGGAGCGTGCCGACACTGCCGAGAACCAGCTGGATGCTGTCCGAGCGGATGTAGCAGGGCTGCACGAGCAGAACACCCAGCTGAAGGAAAATTTGGACGCCGCCGAAGCCCGGGAAGAGGAAGCATGGAAGATGCAGAGCAAGGCCGAAGTCCGCGCCAAAACCGCCGAGAGCCAGCTGGAAGGCTCCCGTCAGGTGGCCGAAGCGGCCAATCGTCGGGCCGACAAGTGGAAGGCCGAGGCCGAAGCCGCCCGGAAGCAGCCCATCGTGGCTGTGGTGGACAAAGACGAAGTCGCCCGGCAGGTGGACGCCCTTACCGCCGAAGCAAAAGCACAGGCCCGCAGTCAAGTCGAGGACGCTCAGCGTCGGGCCAATGAAGCCGAAGCCAAATACCAAAAGCTGCAGCAGGATGCAGACGGCTTTCTTGCCCCGGAGCAGGCCTGCGAACAGCAGGCACGCTTTATCGCAGACAGTATGCGTTCCATGTACCTGAACTGGTTCGGGCAGGCTTGCGCCACCGGCACCCCGCTGGCCCAGATGGGTGCGCCGCTGTACGCCCTGTGCGGGGAGATCATGTCATCGCTGGAAGATGATACCACCATCAACCCCACCGCTGCCGGCAGTGTGGAAGATGCAGAACGGGAGGCGTTGTTTGAATGAGATTCGACATAAAGGCATTTCTCCGGCTGATGAAGCAGAGTTGGCAGGGCGGCGGCGTGAAGATCCTGCGCACCGAACATCGCGGGCTCTGGGATTCCTTTTTCATCACCGGCGCAGGCTGGGCGCTGCTGATCCCGAAGGAGCACTGTCCCAGTGAGATCACAGGCCAGCTCGTCACCTGGCTGGCCGATATGCCCAAGATCGGCGAGTCCAAGTGGGTGGCCAAGGGCTGTGGCCCGCAGGACATCCCCGAAGGCGACAAAGCCATCGACCTCAGCCGTTATACAGCCGGGACCTACGAGACCGGCATGGTCTGCCTGCCGATATGCACTGCTACAAATGCCCTCGTCCAGTACAGTGGCAGCAATTTGGCAGCAGCTTTTTCCCTGGATGCCTTTGCCGTGGTCCAGGCCGGCGCAAACTTTGGTTTTCTGGACGCAGAGACCGGTATCGCCCGCTGGCAGGACGAGGACACACAGGGTCTTTTCTGGCTTTGTGACAATGCGGACAATATTCCGCAGGATGTACGGGATGCCGCAGCACGGTTCACCCCGCAGAAACATTAAGGAGGTATTTTTATGGTTGAAATCACCCGAGCTACCCGCGAAAAATCCAAGCTGCGCATTGCACTGGCCGGTGTGTCTGGCGGCGGCAAGACCCTGGGCGCACTGCTGCTGGCTTCCGGACTGACCGGCGGCGACTTCTCGAAAGTCTGCTTGATCGATACCGAGCACCGGCGCGGTGAACTGTACGCAAACCGCAGCGACCTGGGCATCGGCGAGTTCTGGTACATCGAACTGAAAGCGCCCTATTCCCCTGACCGCTACAAGGAATGCGTGGACGCCGCTGTACAAAAGGTGGGGCCAGACGGTGTTGTGATCGTTGACAGCTTGTCTCACGCCTGGAACAGTTCGGGCGGTGTACTGGAGATCAAAGCCGGCATTGCCGCTCAGCCCAACAAAAACAGCTACACCGCCTGGGATGAAGCTGGGCGTATCCAGAACAACTTCATCAATTACCTGCTGTCCGTCAACTGCCACACGATCTGCACCCTGCGGGTCAAACAGGACTATGTGCTCACCGAGAACGACCGCGGCAAGCAGGTGCCGGTGAAAGTGGGCCTCGCACCGGTGCAGAGAGACGATGTGGAGTATGAGTTCGACATCATGTTCACCATCGGGCGGGACCACATTGCCACCACCAGCAAGGACGTGACCTTCTTGGACGGCTTCGGTGCGGTGATCACACCGGAGCTGGGCCAACAGCTGGCCGAGTGGGCCAATGACGGCAAGGAGCCCATTCGCTGCGAGGAATGTGGGCGGCTGGTATCGGCCACCAGCAAAATGACCATCGACCAACTGGCCGGTTACACCCGTAAGACCTACGGCAAGTGCCTGTGCCAGGCCTGCGCCCGGAAAGTCGAAATAGCCCGTCGCGCCGCCGAAAAGGAGAAGGAGGCCGCCAATGCGCCCCAGTGATACCCGCACTCGGCAGAAAAAAGACAAGCTGCAGCAGGCCCGCAATGCCCGCGGCAAGGTCTGGCAGGACGATCTGCTGGACATCCTCTGCGGCATTCCGAAGGTCTGGTGCCGAGGCTGGCCCACAGATTATTCCGGCCAGCCCTACGACATCGAGGCCACCATCGACGGCCGCAGCTGGGGCATCGAGTGCAAGCATATCGCCAAGGGCAATCTGCCCTTCTCGGCTTTCCGCCCCAATGAGGTGGAAAACCTCAGCCGCAAAGAAGATGCCGGCGGAATCGCAGTCGTGGCTGTGCGCCGGGATGTGCCTGCCTCAGACGTTTACTTTCCGTGGTACTACATCCGGGACCGCATTGAGAGCGGCGAGCGCGGCAGCGTGAAGCTGGAAGGCCTGCCCACTGAGATCCTGAGCGTACTGGAGGTGGTGCATCCGTGATCTATACGCTGGATGGAGAACTCCACCTGCAGGATGTGCCGACGCCTCTGCTGCACCAGCTCATCCAAGAGCTGACCGTGCCGAATCCCAAGTTTCAGAACGCCCTGCGGCTGGGCAGGCCCACCTACAACATCCCGGAGACTGTGATGCTGTACGAGATAAAGGGCAATGCCCTCACCCTGCCGCGCGGCATGGCAGAAGAGGTCTGGCGGGTGCGGCCCGCAGGCACTACTGCACAGGTCCGGACTCTCAAAGGCGAACCGGTCGATTTTGATACTTCTCGATTTTCGCTGCGGAGCTACCAGCAGCAGGCCGTGAACGCTGCGCTTGCCTGCCGGTGGTGTCAGGGTGTGCTGATCGCGCCCTGCGGTGCCGGAAAGACTGAGATCGGCATGGCGGTCATTGCCCATCTGGGCAGACCTGCGCTCTGGATCACCCACACACTAGACCTTGCCCAGCAGGCCAAAGAGCGCGCACAGCTGCGTCTGGGGCTGGATGAGCGAGAGGTGGCCATCGTGTCTGGCAGCCGCAAACGCTGTGGAACCAAGCTCACCATTGCCACCGTGCAGAGCCTGTACCGCATGGAGCTGAACGAGCTTGCCCGCACTGTGGGTGTGGTGATCGTGGACGAGTGCCATCATGTCGTCAACAATCCCGAACAGGCCAGTATGTTTGCAGCAGTGCTCCGGTGCCTGCCCGCCCGATGGCGCTTCGGCTTGACCGCCAGCGACACCCGAAGCGACGGCCTGAGCGAGACTATCTTCCAGGTCCTAGGTCCCCGCGTGGCAGTGATCGACTCCCAGCAGTTGGAACAGCTCCTCATCACGCCAAGAGTCGAAACAGTCCCCACCACCTTTGTGTACACCCCCAGAGCCAACGAAAGCCCCATCGACTACATCCGCCTGATGCGCCACATGGCAGATGACGCGGGCCGGAGGCAGACGCTGGAACGAATCATCGACAGGGCCGTAACGGAAGGCCGCAGCTGGCTGGTCCTGGCAGCGTCTCTGACAATTCTGGACCGACTGCACACTTATGCACTCAACCTGGGCCTCGCCGCCGAGTTCGTCTGCGGCGCCACCAAAAAATCAGAACGCACTGCCGCACTTGCCCGCATGAAGAATGGACAAGCCCGCATCCTGTTCGCCACCTACCAACTGGCAAAAGAGGGTTTGGACATCCCGTGTCTGGACCGTCTTGTGCTGGCAACCCCCACCCGCAACAAGGTGATCGTACAACAGAGCATCGGACGCATCCAGCGCTCGGCTCCTGGCAAGACCGAAGCCCTCGTGATAGACCTTGTAGACGAAAAGACCCCGCAGCTGATGGTGCAGTATAAACAGCGCCGGACGCTTTATAAGAACATGAACATTGCAGAAAAGGAGTAACTACTATGTCTGAACTGAACTATGCATCCGCCCTTGCCGCCCTTGATGATGATTTTGCCTCGGCCAGCGCCCAGACCGGCAGCGGGAATCTGCCGATCGGCCGCTACAATGCCATTCTGAAAGAGGCCAAAATCGTCGCCCGCAGCAATAACGGCATCGCCCTGAGCGTATCCTTTGTCGTTACCGAGGGACAGCACAAGGGCCGTTATGCCTTTACCAGCTACGGCTTGAATAAGAACGGTCTGCCTTTCTTCAAAGGTTTTCTGCAGATGATCCAGCTGCCGCTGGCCCGCCTGAGCGAATTGGAAAAGTCGCTTTCCCTGTTCCCCGGCCATCTGTGTGTGATCAATGTGCAGCAGGATAAGCAGAAGCCCCAGTACACCCGCACCTATGTTGACCGCTACCTCGGCATGGGCAATGTAGAAGACTACCTGAACCCGCAGACCCAGCCTAACGCCCAGGAGGATTTCACTGTGATCAATGACGCGGATGATCTTCCCTTTTAACTGAGGAGGTGCCTATGCTCGAACAGTTCCCTCAGGCGCTGAAAGAAAGCCGCCGCTGGGTCTGCTTCGACGCCGCAAAAACGCCCATCAACCCCGCCACCGGAAAAAACGCAATGCCAAATGAGCCCGCCACATGGGGTACGCTGGCGGCAGCGCAGGCTGCCGTCTCCCGCTTTGGCCTGCGCGGTGTCGGGGTGCTTTTAGGGGATGGGCTGTGCGGCATCGACATCGACCATTGCAGGGACCCGGATACCGGGACGCTCTCTGATATGGCCAGAGAGATCATCGACCAAATGCAGACCTATACCGAATCAAGTCCCAGCGGCACCGGCGTGCATCTGCTGTTTACCGGGAAAAAGCCAGCCGGAGCCTGCCGCAAGAGCAGCATCGGACTGGAAATGTACGATGGCGGACGGTATTTCACCGTTACCGGCAATGCCCTGAACAGCTTTTCCATCGAGGAACGCAGCGCCGAATGTGCCGCCGTACACGCAAAATATCTGGCGAAACCGAAAGCATCTCAGGTTTCTGCTCCCGCAGCCATACGGCAGAAGGTGGATCGCTCCGATGAAGAGCTGCTGCGTACCGCCTGTGCCGCCCGCGACGGCGAACGCTTTGCCGCCCTGTATGCAGGCAGCTGGCAGGGTTACTACAACAGCCACAGCGAAGCAGACCTCAGTTTCTGCAATCTGCTGGCGTTCTGGTTTGGTGCCGATGTGGAGCGCATGGACCGTATTTTCCGTTCCTCCGGCCTGATGCGTCCCAAATGGGACGAGCGGCGCGGAGCCAAGACCTATGGCCGCTGGACGCTCGAGCGCGCCGTCAGCGACTGCCAGGAGGTATACTCTCCCACATCCGCGCAGGACACCGTGTCCTTTGCCGATCAAGACGAAGCCCTCCGCACTCTGAATGCAAAATATGGGGTGCAGCCTCCTGCCGCGCCGGCCCCCGGCATCAAGACCTACTCCATGGACGACACCGGCAATGCCCGGCGCTTCCGCGACCGCTACGCTGACCGGGTGCGCTATAACCCCACAGACAAGTGCTGGATGGTATGGGATGGAACCCGCTGGAAGCGGGATGACCTTGCTGTTGTCAAGGGCTTTGCAGATGAAATGCTGGACCAGATGGACAAGGCCTGCTTTGGCATCCGGGACACCAATTCTGCCGGTGCCATGCGCCGCCATGTACAGAAAAGCCGTTCCAGCCGCAGCAAGGAAGCCTTCCTCAAAGAGGCCCAGCATCTGCCTGGCATCCCCATGCTGCCGGACCAGTTCGATAAAAACAAAGGTCTGCTGAATGTGCGCAACGGCATCCTTGATCTCGCCCGCCGGGAACTTGAGCCCCACGACCGGGAACGCTACATCACCCGCATGGCACAGGTGGACTACGATCCGCTGGCAAAAGCCCCCGTATGGGAAGCGTTCATCCAGTCGGTCACCGGAGGGGATGCTCAGCTGGCCGAATATCTGCAGGTGATGGTGGGCTACTGCCTGTGCGGCTCCACACGAGAACAGTGTATGTTCTTTTTGTACGGCGACGGTGCCAATGGCAAGAGCACCTTTCTGGAAACGCTGGCCAAGATGCTGGGCGACTACTGCATGAACGCCCAAGCCGATACCATCGCCAGCTCCCACAGCCGTTCCTCTGGTGCGGCCCGCAGCGATGTCGCCCGTCTGAAAGGCGCCCGATTTGTCACTTTGGAAGAGGGCGACCAAGGCGCGATGCTGGACGAAGGCCTCGTAAAACAAATGACCGGCGGCAACACCATCACTGCCCGCTTCCAGTACGGCAAGGAATTTGAGTTCCGTCCGGAGTTCAAGCTGCTGGAAGCCACCAACCACCTGCCGAAGATCCGCGGCACCGATGTGGGCATCTGGCGCCGCATCCGGCTGGTCCCCTTCACCCAGCGCATCCCGGAAGACAAGCAGGATATGCTGCTGCCTCAGAAATTAGAGGCCGAGCTTCCCGGCATCCTCAACTGGGCGCTGGGCGGCCTGCAGAAATGGCTGGCCAACAGCCAAGGCGGCAAACGGCACGGTCTGCCACCCTGTGCCGCCGTGGACAGCGCCGTAAACGCCTATAAACAAGACCAGGACCGCATCGCGGCCTTTCTGGCTGACTGCACCGAACCAGCTGAGAGCAGTACGGTGCAGGCCAGCGTGCTGTTCCGCGCCTACCTGAACTGGTGCAGTGAAAACAACGAAAAATGGCGCATGGCGAACAAACAGTTCGGCATGGAAGTGAAAAAGCACTATGAGATCCGCAAGGGCATGTACTACAACGAGTATGTGGGCGTGACCCTTTCAGATGAAGGGATGCGCTGCATGGCGTTGGCGCGTGGCGCAGAGCCGTCCGTCGCCCCAGTCAAAAGCAGTCCTCTTTATGAGCAGACCCGCCTGAAAAATTGAGAATATGGAGGGTATGGAAGCAAAGGAGCTGTTTCCCAGACTTTTTCCTATATATTTTTTGTTTTCCTCTAGGGATTTTTCAGAAATAGCCTCTTATCCTCCATACCCTCCATAGAAAGGAGTAACCAATTTGACCTACGAGGAAAAGATAAGCTGGCTCTCCCGCTATCGGGAAGCCGAAAAGCTCTATCAGCGGCTCTCCTACCGGCTGGCAGAGGCGCAGGAAGCCACCCGGCACATCACCCAGAACCTCAGCGCTGCGCCGGGCGGCAGCAAGGATGGGCAGAGCCTCGCCCGGGCAGTGGAGCGTCAGGAAGAGGCCGAGCGCCGCGCCTACGCACAGCTGGCCGTCTGTGATGCTCTGTTTGCGGAGATCGATGCCGCGCTTGTGCAGCTGGACTCCGCCGAATACTGCGCTCTTCGCAAATACTATCTGGACTGCCTGAAATGGGAGCAGGTAGCCGCAGACATGAATTTCACTTCCCGTGGCATTTTCGCCCTGCGCCGCCGGGCCATTGAACACCTGAAACTCTGAAACTGTGCAGTATCCGTTCATTGTGCATTCACTCTCTTCCGGTGTAAAATGATACCATCGGCAGAGCCGGAAAGGCCACCCGATACACGCAGCCTCCGCACCATGTCCTCCTTGACGATTGACCGCATGGTGTGCGGGCTGCTTCTATTATACCGCCTGAGCGCAATTTGGTGCGCGGCGCGTGTGACCAGACACGGCCGGTTCGATTCCAAGGGCGGCACCATGACGCTGCGCCCCGCCGCAGCAACGGCCTGACGCATGGCCTGCGAAACCGCTTGGGGCTGGCGTGCCGGATGGGAGTCCCTCCTTCTCCCCGTGAGAGTCCGGCACACCACCGGAGGCCCCGGAATCCGCAGTGGGTTCAAGGATACCCCACCGGATGTGCGTCAATCACCCTGCACAGAAATGTGCGGGGATTTTTTATGCAGCTTCTGCCGTTCGGAAACCCCGGGCGGCTTTACTTTTGCACCGGAGAGGTGGTGACGTGTCGCGTGAAGATGGATACAAAAATCTGGTGCCGATGGACCAGCGAAGCAAGGACGAAGCAAGGTCGTTGGGACAGCAGGGCGGCATCGCCTCGGGTGCGGCACGCCGCCGCAAGCGCTCCATGCGGGAGGCCGCCGACTACTACCTGAGTCTGCCCGAAACTGACCGCCGCCGGGTGAACGCTATGCTGCGGGACGCCATCGACCCGGCGGACATCGATAACCAGATGGCCGTCGTCATGGGCGTCACCGAGAGGGCCAAGCGCGGCGACCCGCAGGCGGCGTCGGTGCTGCTCAAGATGCTGGGCGAGGATACCGTGCAGGAGGACCCCGCCGCAGATGCTCTGGCAAAAGCGAAGGAACTGCTGGGAGGCGTGGACAGTGCCATTGACTGAATTTCAGCAGGAATATCTGCGCAACTGCAATCACCGTTGGAATGTCAAGACCGGGGCGACCCGCTCCGGCAAGACCTATCTTGACTGCGCCGTCACCATCCCGAAGCGGATCTGCGCGGCCCGGGGCGAGGGCCTGCTGGTCATGCTGGGCAATACCCTCGGCACACTGGAACGCAACGTGCTGGAGCCCATGCGCGGCCTCTGGGGGCCGGAGCTTGTGGGCGTCGTCCGCACCTCGGCCTCCGGCAACATCGTGCAGCTCTTCGGCCGCAAGGTCTATGTCCTCGGTGCCGACAACAAAAAGCACATTGCCCGCATCCAGGGCGCAGCCTTCGAGTACGCCTATGGCGACGAGATCACCACCTGGGACGAGGGCGTGTTCCAGATGCTCAAGAGTCGCCTGTCCTGCCCCCACAGCCACTTCGACGGAACCTGCAATCCGGAAAGCCCCTCCCACTGGTTCAAGAAATTCCTCGACAGCGACGCGGACATCTACTGCCAGGCGTACACCATCGACGACAATCCGACTCTTCCGGCCCAGTTCGTGGCCGACCTGAAAAAAGAGTATACCGGCACCGTCTACTATAACCGCTTCATCCTCGGGCAGTGGATGGCAGCCAACGGCGTTATCTACCGCCTGTTGGCCGACAGCCTCGCCGCCGGGGATGGGCGTTTTTTCTGGCCCGCCGAGAAGCAGCTGCACCCGTGGCGGATCCGCATTGGCGTGGACTTTGGCGGCAATGGCTCAAAACACGCCTTCGTGGCGACGGCCATTCTGCCGGGCTGGTCTGGTGTGGTGGGACTGGCGTCCCAGCGCATCGACCCGGTGGCGCAGGATGCCGACTTTCTGGCCGACAAGCTCATCGAGTTCTGTATCGCGGTCTTTGCCCGCTGGGGCGAGATCCAGTACATCTTCTGCGACAGCGCCGAGCAGACCCTGATAAACCATATCCGCGCCCGCCTGCGCCGCTGCAAGCTGAGCTGGCTTGCTGACCGGGTGGAGAACAGCGCTAAGATAAAAATCACCGACCGCATCCGGCTCACCTGCATCCTGATGGGCGGCGGACGCTTCTGGCTCATGCCGGAAGCTGCCACCCTGCGGGATGCCCTCGCTACGGCCCTTTACAGCGGCAAACATCCCGGCGTAGATGAGCGCCTCGACGACGGCAGCACCGACATCGACACACTGGACGCCTATGAGTACACCATCGAGCGCGATTTCAAGAGGTTGACGAACACATGAACATCACCGATTTTCTGGATCATCTGCATAAGACGCGCGGGTGGCAGCTGGATGCCGATTACTACAGCCAGATCGAGACATGGCGGCAATGGTGGAAAGGCAACGTACCCGGCGTTCATACCCGCGCCGCCAAGTATGCCGACGGTACCAAAAAGCGCACCATCGCCTCCCTGCGGATGCCCAAGCGGGGCTGTGAGGACTGGGCAAATCTGCTGCTGAACGACCGCACCACGTTTCAAATCGCGGACGCAGCCACCGCCCGGTATCTTCTGGGCGACGATGAGCAGCAGGTGGGCGGACTGCTCCGCGACCTGAATTTCTGGACGAACGCCAACGCGCTGGTCGAGAAAGCATTCTGGTCCGGCACAGGCGCTTTTGTTTTGAGCGTCGAGAATATGACCGTCGTAAACGGCAAGGCAGTCCCCAGCCCGGACGTCCGGCTCCGGCTGGACTACGACCCGGCCCCCTGCATTCTCCCCCTGCGGTTGGAGCGGGGCATCGTGACCGAAGCGGCCTTTGTCTCCGAGTGTCTGATGGACGGCAAGCCTGCCATTTACTTGCAGACTCACACCGGAAACAAAAAGAAGCGCACCATCCGCAACGAATGGTTCCGCGTCACCGACTCCACGTCCGGCACGCCGGTGTTTTCTCCGGTCGAGAAGCCCCCGGAAGGCACGGTGGAAAGCGTCACGGTAGAGGGCTCCCCGCCCTGGTTTGCGCTGTTCAGCCCGGGTGCTGTCAAGAACCTCGACGGCGGCAGCGGGCTGGGCATGAGCGTCTTTGCAGAGGCGCTGGAAGAGGCGCAGGGCGTGGACCTTGCCTTTGACAACTACCGCGAGGACATCCGCCTCGGCCACAAGAAAATATTCTACAGTTCCGACATCTGCCGCAAGGTGGTGGACGATAAGGGAGTGGAGCACTCCATCCCGCCGGACGACGATGTCGTGAGCCAGTTTGTGCATCTGCCCGGCAAGGAAAGCAGCCTCGACCAGCACAGCGAGTACCACGAGTACAACCCCGACCTCCGCGTGGAGCAGAATCACCGGTCCGTGCAGGATATGCTGAACCTGTTCTCCTTCAAGTGCGGGCTGGGCTGTCACCGGTACGATTTCGAGAATGGCAAAGTCACCACGGCCACCGAGTACAACGGAAGCCGACAGGATCTCGTAGCCAGCGCCAACAAGAACCAGATACCCATCGAGGGCGCTCTGATCTCCATCATCCGGGCCATCCTCTGGGCTGCAAAAGACTTGCAGAAGGCTACAGTCGTCCCCGACACTCCCATCTCGGTGAACTGGGACGACAGCTATATCACCGATGCCGAGACCCGTATGACCCAGATGAGAGATGATGCCCTCAGCGGCTTGCTGCCCCGCTACAAGTATCTCTCGGCCCGGTACGGCATCTCCGAAGAGGATGCCCGCAGACTGGCGCAGGAAGCCGCCGCCGAGAACCGCCAGCCTGAGCTAACCTTCGGCGGGGGTGCCTGATGCTGGCCCCGGACTACCTCGACCACGCCCCCGACCGGCTCATCCTGCTCTGGCAGCAGGCCGAGGACGACATCCTGCGGGACGTGGCCCGGCGCATCGGCAAGATGGACACCCTGACACCGACGGTGAACTGGCAGCTCTGGCGCTACCAGCAGACCGAGGCCGTCCGCAAGGATGTGGTGAAGCTGTTGGCCCGGTATACCGGCAAGAGCGAGGCCGAGATACGCCGTCTGATGCAGGAGGCCGCGATCGCTGCACTGGAAGCCGAGGATGCGATCTACTTCCACTACGGCAAGGAGCCGACGCCCTTCGAGGAGTCAGCGCCCTTGCAGAATCTGCTCAACGCGGGCTATCGGCAGACGGCAGGCAGCTTCTCCAACCTTACCGCCACCACGGCAAACACCGTCTCCGGGGCTTTTGAGCAGGCACTGGACAGGGCATGGCTCCAAGTGAGCAGCGGCGCGTTCGACTACAAGACCGCCGTCAAGCGTGCTGTGGACGGCCTTGCCGACTCCATGCCCTACGTCACCTACCCCAGCGGCCACAGGGACACGCTGGAGGTGGCCTGCCGCCGGGCCGTGCTCACCGGCGTGAACCAGACCGGCGCGAAGCTTCAGGAGGCCCGGATGGACGAGATGGGGGCCTCTTTTGTCGAGGTGACGGCCCACGGTGGGGCGCGCCCCAGCCATGCCGTATGGCAGGGCAGGCGCTACCACCGGGGCGGCGCGGTGGACTACTTGGGCCAGCACTACGAGGATTTCGAGTCGGCCACCGGCTACGGCACCGGCGCGGGGCTTTGCGGCTGGAACTGCCGCCACACCTTCTTCGTGGTGTTCCCGGAGCTGGGCAGCCCGCCCGCATGGACGCAGGAAAGCCTCGAAGCCCTCAATGCCCGGGACATCGAGTACGACGGCAGGCTCTACACCCGCTACGAGATCAGCCAGATGCAGCGCGCCCGGGAGCGGGCCGTCCGCAAGTGGAAACGCCGGTATCTGGCCGAGGACGCCGCCGGGGCTGACACCACCGCCAGCGCCATGAAGCTGAGGCAGGCCCGGCAGAGCCTTGCGGACTTCACTCGGGCCACCGGCGGCAGAGTGGACAGCGCCCGGACAAGTGTACATGGGTTCGGGCGGAGTGCCAGCAGTAAGGCCAGCTATGCAGCCCGGAAACAGGAGCGGTTCAATGCTGCAAATACTGAGTTGCAGCAAATGCGGGAAGCTGGTACAATAAAGGCGAAAGGTCGGCTCATTGAATCCCCGTCTGCTCCAAATGAGATAAATTTTGCAAGCGACCACGTCTTGCAGCGCTGGGCTGAACGCGGTATGGGGCCAATGGATGCCGAACGCATCATCCGCTCCTCTAAGGTCGCAATGTCCCAGCGAAACGGTACACAGACCTGTTATTACTCTGAGCTGGGCTTTGTCGCCATCGGACAAGATGGCAATGTATCCAGCATCGGCCCGCTGGATGAGGGCGGAAAGAAATTGATGGAGGTGGTCAAAAAGCATGGAATTCCGCATTCGTGATGATGTGAAGCTTGAAGAATGGTTTTGTCCCATTTACAACCGAAAAATCGACTGCGGCTTGTGCTTCGACATTTCCAACATCGGCGATGATATTCTTTGCCTGAAGGGCGACGATAAGCCGCCTTGCAGCTGGGATGAAGCCCACAAAAGCTGCCTCAAGTGTCCGCACTATGCTGACTGGGACTAACAGCCAAATACCGCCAGCGTCTTTGCCCATCCGGGCAGGGGCGCTTTTTTCATGCCGTTTTAGCTCATATTGGTCAGAGCAGCTGCCTCGTAAGCAGCGGGCCGCCGGTTCGATTCCGGCAGACGGCACCATCGCGGCGAGCAGCGCGTACCCTGCCCAGCAACATGCGGAAGGCGAACCGCGTCAACAAACCGTAGTTTCACCCAAAGAAAGGGGTTTCATTTATGAGGCGTGAAGACGTAAAAGCAAAGATCCCCGGCATCACCGATGAACAGCTCAACTGGCTGATGAGCGAAAACGGCGCTGACATCAACCGCGAGAAGACCGTCGCCGAACAGTTCAAGGCCCAGTTCGAAAACACACAGGCCCAGCTCAAGACCGCGCAGGACGGCCTCGCCAAGTTCGACGGCAAGAAGACCCCGGACGAGTACGAGGCCGAGCTGACGAAGCTCCGGGGCGATATGCAGGCACAGGCAGACGGCTTCGCCTTCGACTCGGCCCTGAACACCGCCATCATGGGCAAGAAGGGCCGCAGCGTCAAGGCCGTCCGCGCCCTGCTGGACGTGGACGGTCTCAAGTCCTCCAAAGACCGCACCACCGACATCGACAAGGCTCTGGAAGAAGCCGCGAAGGCTAACCCCTGGGCTTTCGGCGAGGCCGCGGAGAGCGGCAGCGTCCACGTTTCCAGCGGTGCAGAGCACGGCACTCCGCCCACCGGCGACACCGATGCTGTCACCGCAGCATTCAAGGCAATGAACCCCGGCATCAAGATCGACTGATAGAAAGGAAATATTATGGCACACGAAGCACAGGTTCGTTATTCCAAGCTGGTTGACCTCAAGCTCCGGGCGACGCTGGTCAAGAAGGTCGGCGTCATCTGCAACAGCCGCTATGAGGGCAGCCCCAAGGCCGGTTCCGTCAAAGTCCCCGTCCGCGACACCGAAGTTGCCGTGAACGACTACAACAAGCAGACCGGCGCAGAGCTGACCGGCGGCGACACCACCTATCTCACCGTCAACATCGACAAGGACAAGGCCGTCAATGAGATCATCGACGGCTTCGACGCCGCCAGCGTCCCCGACGATCTGGTGGCTGACCGTCTGGACAGTGCCGGTTATTCGTTGGCGCTGCAGGTGGATTCCGACGGCTCTGCGGAGCTGACCACCGCAGGCACGGCTTTCGGCACCACCACCGCCCTGACCGAGAAGACCATCTACGGCAACGTCGTGGACGCCCGCACCAAGCTCTCCACCGTCCATGTCCCCACCGAGGGCCGCTGGCTGCTGGTCTCCCCCGAGATCTATGGTCTGCTGCTGAAGAGTCCCGAGTTCATCAAGGCATCTGACCTTGGCGATGCCGTCGTCCAGACCGGCGCTGTGGGCCGCATCGCTGGCTTCACCGTCTTTGAGGATTCCACCCTCGGCGAGAAAGTGGAGTACATCGCCGGTCATCCCAACTGGTTTGCATTCATCGACGAGTGGGCCGTCCCCGTCCATGTGCAGGATCTCAACGGTTCCAGCAAGTACATCGGCGCGTCCGCAGTCAAGGGCCGCAAGGTCTACGCCTTCAAAGTCACCAAGCCCCAGACCATCCTCATCAAGAAGAAAGCGTGACCGAACCTCTCAGTCTGCCTGCGGCAGCCAGCTCCCCTGTTAGGGGAGCCTAAAAGGAGCTGATTTTTTTGAATTACTGCACCTATGACCAGTATGCAGCCGCTGGCGGCACGCTGGACGAAGCCGCCTTTGCCCCTTTGGCCGCACGGGCGTCCCGGCTCATCGACCGGATGACCTTTGGCCGGGCCGAGCGTCACGCGGCAGTGTGCGAAGGCTGTGCAGAGGCACTGGCGGATGCCTGCATCCAGATCATCGACGCAGCGAACGCTGTGCAGAGCGCCTGCACGCCGCCCGGCGCGTCCAGCGTCTCCAACGATGGCGTGTCCATGACCTTCACCTCCGGCGCACTGGCCGAACGGCTGGCGGCAGAGGCGGCGTACATCCTCGCCAACACACTGGGCAGCGACCCGCATAATCTGCTGTATCGGGGGTGTTTCTGATGCAGACGCCCGTCACCGTCGTCATGCTGCTGCATGACATTGCCACCGAAACAGACCGGCCGGTCTGCAAGGTGCTCACGGGGTGCAGCTGGCGGGAGACGCGCCGCACCTCGGCCTCCGGCGACCCCCAGAGGGTGGTGCATATCCGCCTCCCGCCTGCGCCGGGCTATCTGCCCTATCCCCAGTGGGCGCGTCTGCCCCCGGCAGAAAAAGCCGCGCACTGGACGCTCAAGCGGGGCAGCAAGCTCCTCTGCGGCGCTGTCCGCAGCCTGACCGAGGCCGAATACGCTGCCCTCGAAAAGACGCACATCTGCTGTACGGTGGCGGATGTCTCGGACAACCGGGGCGTCCCGCTGCCGCATTTTCATGTGGAAGGGAGCTGAGAGAATGAGCGCACTGATTCCCTTTGGCCCGGTCGCGCCGTCAGCAAAACCGGTCTTCGACCCACCTGACGGCTGGAAGTACCGGGTCGATGGTGTGCAGATGGAGTTGAGCTGGCGCCCCGACTTCGGCGCAGAAAAGACCGCTGCCCTGCAAAAGGCCCAGTTTGCCCTTGCGCAGGAAGCCGCGCGGCTCATCGACAGCTACGTCCCCTTCGACACCGGCCAGCTAAAAAACAGCGTTCAGGCCGCATCCAACTACGAAGAGGGACTGCTGGTCTACAATACCCCTTATGCCCGCAAGCAGTATTACCTCCATGCAGAGGGTACAGACCTTCGTGGAGAGACCGGCCTGCGCGGCTCCTACTGGGGCCAGCGGGCACTTGCCGATGTGGGCGAACATCTGGCCCTCTTCGGGGCCAAGGCCGTCACGACCTTCTGGGGAGGGATGGGACACTTATGAGCGAGAAAGCCACCATCACGGCCATGCGGGAGTGGCTTAAGACCTGCCCCCTCATCGCCGAGGAACAGAGCGAAAACGGCGCGGCCTTCCGCATTTCCGGCCTCTCGCCGGAGCCTGTGGCCGAGTTTTCCATCGAGGACAGCCCCACCGACCCGGTGACGGCTGTTTTCTTTTCCGGCCGCAACCTCGCCAAGAGCTACATCTTCGTTTCCCGCCGCGACTACAGCGAGGCCCAGAGCGTCCAGATCGCAAACAGCGGCTTTTTTGAGCAGCTGACCGAGTGGGTGCTGGCCCAGAACGACCGGCATCACCTGCCCCGGCTGGGCGGCCGCAAAGAGCCGTTGCGCGTTTCGGTGACGTCCAGCGGCTACATCGTCGTCGCCGAGTCGGGCAGCTGTAAGATGCAGATGCAGCTGCGGCTCGAATATTACCAGCCCAAGGGCTGAAACGAAAGGAGTTTTTCCTATGACTGTTACCGAAGCCGTCAAGCTGTCGGGCCTGACCCCCAGCGCCGACTATACCGGCGTGGAGACCACCGACGACTTCCTGCTGGCCGTCCAGACCGAGGCCAGCCAGACCGACGTGAAAAACTGGGTGGTCTGTGCCGACCACGTGCGGGAGCACAGCGGCGCACTGAACGCCTCCACCACGGACAACACCTACATCCGCACCGGCCCTGTCACCACCAAGGGTAGTGTCCAGCGTACCCTCTCCATTCAGGGCGACCGCTATGTGGGTGATGCGTTTCAGGACTTTCTTCTGAGCCACAAGATCGCGTTCGGCTCCGGCCAGAGCGTGGTGGTGCCTTATGTTTACTTCTCTCTCCGCACCGGCAAGGGCGAGAAGGGCGAAGGCGCGCTCATCCTGACCAGCGATGTGGGCGGCAGCGCCGGCGCGAATGCCACCTTTGCCGCCGATTTCAAGGGCATCGGCACCCCGGCTGAGTTCAACTACAACACCGCCGTCGCGGGCTGAGAGAAAGGAGCACCGATAAATGCTGATCCATGGACAGGAATTTGATTTTTCGCTTCTGAACGCCAACGACCTCGACCGTCTGGAGGAAGCACTGGACGAGATGACCCGGGAGGGCGAGGCCGAGACAGCCCGGTGCGAACGGGAGAATGTCCGCCTGGGCGACCGTCTCCGCGCACAGGCCCGCGTTTCCATGCGCGGCCTCGACAAGATCTTGGGTGCAGGGGCATCCGCCCGTCTGGGGCTGAACGAAAACGATGTCAGCCGTCTGTACGACGTCCTCGACGAGATCACGCAGGCAGCCGCTGCTGAGAAGGCTCGTTATTCCCGCCCGGCGGCCGTCCCCCAGAACCGCGCCCAGCGCCGGGCTGAGAAGCGCCAGAAGGACAAGCACAAGCCGCCCGTGAGCTATCCGGGCCAGCCTGCCGCCGCCCAGATGGTGGAGCGGGTGGATAAGGCCGCCCGCCGCAGACAGCTTCTGACCGAGCTGGCGGCTCTGGAAAATGGCTGACATCCTGCTGGACAAACTGCCCCGCGTGTGGGCAGGCAGGCCCATCGACTGGGATTTCCGGCCTATGGTCTGGTTCAACGGGCGGTATCTCCGCCTTCCGGAGGACGAAAAGGGCCTGCCTGAGCTGGCCCGGGAAACCATGCGCCGGTTTTACCGCGTGGCCGTCCCGCCGGAGGAAGAGGTGGACGCTTTCAAGGCGCTGGTGGAGTTCTACACCGCAGGCCCGCAGGAGGTATCCGACCGCCCCGGCAGCAGCCGCACCGAGGAGCTGGCGCTGGACTACGTCACCGACGGCCCCGCCATCGTGGCCGCGTTCCAGCAGGCTTACGGCATCGACCTCACTACCGCGAAGCTCCACTGGTGGCGGTTCAAGGCCCTCATGTCCAACCTGCCCGAGGAGACCCAGCTGGCGAAGATCATTGAGTTCCGGACGGCTGACCTCACGCAGTTTCAGGGCGAAGAGCGGGAGCGGCGTGCCGAGCTGAAGGAACGCTTCGCACTGCCCGCCGCCCTGCGGAAAGGAGGCGGTCGCATTGTCACCCTGCAAGACCGCAACGAAGCCTTTGCGGCCCGCTTCCGGCGCTGACCGCGCCCCGGTGCTCTGCCCCCTGTGCGGTCGGCCTCTGCCGGTCTGGGCCATCCCGGAAGCCAGCGCCCGGGGCATCTGGGTCAAATGCAAGAACCCGGCCTGCCGCAAAGAAATCGAAATAAAACTCTAAGCCTGTGCCACTGTGCCTGCGCTCTTTTTCGTAAAGAGAGGTGGACACATTGGCCGCAGATTTTTGCATTACCGGCGAAGTAAAGCTCAACAGTGACCCGGCTGAGAAAGCCACGAGCAAGTGGACCGTGGCCGCAGGCCAGCTTATCGCGGACTTTGCCAAGAAAGCTGCATCCAGCCTGCAAAGTGTGGTCAAATCCGGTCTGGACTACAACGCCCAGATGGAAAGCTATCTGACCAACTTCAAGGTCATGCTGGGCGACGAACAGCTTGCCGCCGAGAAGCTGGAAGAGATACGCCGGATGGCCGCAAGCACGCCCTTCTCCCTGTCCGACCTGACCGAGGGAACCCAGACGCTCCTGCAGTTCGGCATCGCGGCGGACGACACCACCGGTGTGCTCAAGCAACTGGGCGATATTTCGCTGGGCAACGCAGACAAGCTCCAGACCCTCGTGCGGGCCTATGGCAAGATGTCCAGCGCCCAGAAGGTCACGCTGGAAAACGTCAACATGATGATCGACGCGGGCTTCAACCCGCTCAATCAGATCTGCGACGCCACCGGCGAAAGCATGAGCGCCCTCTACAAGCGCATCTCGGACGGCAAGGTCAGCTTCAATGAGCTGGAAGCCGCCGTGGCCGCTGCCACCAGTGAGGGCGGGCAGTTCTACAACGGTATGCTGGAGGCCAGCCAGACCTTCAACGGCAGGCTGTCTACCCTGAAGGACAATGTGGCCGCGCTGACCGGTGAACTGACCAGCGGGCTTTTCTCGGCACTCGGGGACATCATCGTCAGGGCAAACGAACTGGTGGTCTCCATCACCGAGGACGACGCCAAAATGGCCGCGCTCAAGGAGACCATCGGCGTCCTGACGGCGGCGGTCGTGGCTGTCACGGCGGCAGTCCTGAGCTATAAAGCCTCCGTGGCAGCAGCTACAGCTATCACGGCGCTGCATACCGCTGCCACCACCGCGATGGCTGCGGCCCATAAAGCTGCCGCCGCAGGAGCTACCGGTCTGCAAGTGGCGCAGGCGGCATTGAATACCGTGCTTTCGGCCAATCCCATCGGGCTTGTGGTGGCCGCTCTGGCCGCTCTGGCGGCGGGGCTTGTGACCGCCTATCACACCAGCGAGACCTTCCGCTCTGCTGTCGATTCAGCATTTTCGGCCATTCAAAAGACCGCCTCGAATGTCATCGGTTCGGTGGTGGACTGGATCAATGAGCTAGTGGCCCGCATCAAGGGTGCAGCCGCCGCGCTGGGCTCTCTGAAAAACGGCCTCGGTGCAGCAAAAGATGCCTACAACGAGGCTTATTCCGACTCTATCGGCAGCTATCAGCAGTCGAAAAGAGATAAGGCAAGCCAGAGCCGCCTCGACAAGCACAATGAGCGGGTCGCACAGTCTCAAGCTGACGCGGCCCGCAGTTCCGGCTCTTCCGGCGCGGCGGTTCTTGATCATTCCATTTCCATGATTTCTTGCAACGTTTCTCCGAGCCATTTTTC
>OLQY01000958.1_pt1 | contig 28341 bp, 20 predicted proteins | sample 1672851 | NCBI WGS metagenome assembly OLQY01 (sample SAMEA3136730, study PRJEB25190) | human gut metagenome | reverse complement strand
GTGATGTACAGAACATTGAGACCGGCGAAACCGTGACGGACGCTCAGCTGGTCGGCACGCAATCGCAGCAACCTGATCCACTGGCCAAAACGGATGGCGAATCATTCATTCCGGTGAGTGCCTCGGATGTGAAAGATGCTGTGGAACAACCTGTGAAACAGTCTGCGGAGCAGTCGTCCTTGAAGGGTGGCTCGACTGTCCGGCTCACTAAATTCGAGAGCAACGAATACGGAGCACACTGGGGAACCTACAACGGAACAAAGGCGTTTTTCGATTATAGGAACAACCTGTTCGTTCAACAAGCCAAGGGCGTGATTGATGTTTCCTCATGGCAGGGTGACGTCGATTGGGCCAAGGCGAAAGCCGACGGCGTGGAAGGCGCAATCATTCGTTTGGGCTATGGCTGGGGCAACTATGCCGATGCCAAAGCGCAACGTAACATCAACGAATGCAAACGTCTTGGTATTCCTTTTGGCATCTACTGGTATTCGTATGCATACGATGCGAACTGCGCACGTGCGGAAGGCAATGATGTGGCTGCCAAACTCCGCCAGATGGGCGTGAGCCCGAACGATCTGAAATACCCTGTGTATTACGACCTTGAAAAGTGGACGTGGGCTGGTCATACCCCGCCGACCAATCCGAATGTTTATAGCGGTATGGCCGACGCCTGGTATGGCGCACTGCAGTCCGCCGGATACAAGAATCTCGGTGTGTATTCGTATACGAGCTACCTGCAAGGCCCGTTGAACAATTCGAACATCTACGCAAAGACCCGTTGGGTGGCGCAGTATGGTGCTCAAATGGGATACAACGCCTTCGATACCAACGACCGCGGCTGGCAATACACCAGTTCCGGCCGTATCAACGGCATCAGCGGTTCCGTGGATATGAATGCTTTTGGTAATAAAGCGTATGCGCAGGATTCGTCTGCAATTGATGTGCGCAGGATGCCTGCAGTAAGTATTCCCAATGGAAATTACTACATCAATGTTCGTTCTAAAGTAGCTTTCAGTGTTGATATCCCCAATGGCAGTATGTCTGATTCTACGGTTATCCAGCTATATTCTGGCAATGAATCTAAGACGCAACAGTTTAGGTTTACCAAGCAGCAGGATGGTAGCTATGTGATTGCTAATGTGAAATCCGGCAAAGCTTTGGATGTTAGAGGCGCTGCTGCAGGTAACAATGCTGTGGTGCAACAATATGCATTGAATGGGTCAAATGCACAGCGGTGGTTTATTCGTGATTCAGGGGCTGGATATTATTTGCAATCTGCTCTTGGCAATTGGGTATTGGATCTGAGCGGAGGCATTATCGCCAACGCTACCGCGATTCGCTTGTACGCGCCTAACGGTACTTCGGCTCAACGGTTTATTGTTTCCTCTAGTGAAGCTAGTGTGCCGGTAAATACGGCGGTAAACATCAAATCTGCTGGAAGGTCCGGTCTTGTTTTTGATGTGCCGGGGGCTTCTACTGCAGACGGTGCTCGGATTCAACTGTACTCATTTAATGGAACGGAAGCTCAAAAATTCTGTTTCCAGCGGGTCGGCAATGGGACATATAGCATTGTTAATGTACATTCTGGCAAGGTTCTAGATGTTTATGGGGCTTCTGCAGTTAACGGTGCGATATTGCAGCAATATGGTAACAATGGGACTGCTGCGCAACAGTGGGCTATTCGACATTATGAGAATGGTGAAATTTCACTGATTTCTGTAAATGCAAATAAGGCTATTGACGTACCGGGTGCGAACTATTCTCCTGACGTTGCGTTGCAACTGTATTCGTCTAATGATGCAGCTGCTCAGCAGTGGATTATTGAGAAGTCTAGAACCATGCGTGATCGGTTGAATGAACAAGCGGCGAAGCACAGGCAAGATTTACCGAATGGCACGTACTCTTTTGGCTCGAAGCTAAAGACGAGTATGAAGATGGATGTTTATGGGGGTTTTCGTTCGGATTGTGCCAACGTGCAACTTTGGGCTGGGAACGGAACGAACGCTCAGAAGTGGAAAGTGACGCATGATGCTAATGGCTATGTGACATTGACCAGCGTGAATTCTGGTAAAGTTTTGGATGTTTATGGCGCGAGTACAGCTAACGGTGCCAATGTGCAGCAGTATGCCTCGAATAACACATATGCTCAGAAATGGATTGCTGTCAGGAATCCTGATGGATCTTATGTTTTTCAATCTGCACTTGTAGAGAACATGGTATTGGATATTTCTGGTGGCTCTTCTACCAATGGTGCCAATGTTCAGTTGTATAAATCGAATAATACGAATGCGCAGAAATGGACGATATAGTTTTTATGGTATTTTTCGCTTGAGCGTGAAATGAAAGATCTGAGTCGACATCATCTTCCGCTTGTAAAGATTGAATTAAGTGAATGAGTTGCTTGCTTTGATAGGACATAACGGATTTGTTCGTACCTACAGATTCTTGTGTTTGTTTCCTTTTCAGTAGCGGCTTCTTCAATAGTGCTAATGTTTAGGTGTAGTTTAATGATGCGGATGCCCAGAAATGAACTGACGTGGTATCGCCGATATTGAGGATGTGCGGTGTGGCTGAAGACGGAAAGTGTCGAAAATCGGGTCTTGAGCTGTTGCGTATTATCGCAGTGATACTTATTGTTGCTCATCATGAAGTCGCTCATTCGGATATCAATGTTTTTGATCAAACGTTTTGTGTTAAGCGTCTTTTCTTCCAATTGTTGTATTTAGCTCCAGGGAAAATTGGCATTGCTTTATTCTTGCTTATTTCTGTCTGGTTTCTTGCTGATAAGCCGGCGACAATTAAAGGAGCTTTTAGAAAGATATGGCTATTATGGCGTGAATTGTTGTTCTGGAATCTTGCTGCGCTGGTGGCTAGGCTTGTTCTAGATCCCAATGGAGAAACCTCATATGCAATGGGCCATGCTTGGCTTGATTTATTTTTCCCTCTTACGAGGAATGAGTGGTGGTATGTGACCAGCTATGCTATATTCTTGCTTTTGCTTCCTTTTGTTCTATTGAATTTAAAAAATATGGGTAAAGCATTGCACGGAGAATGTTGCCTAATCATGTTATTCATGTGGGCTGTTCTCGGTCTGGTCCCCGGCGCTGGGAATGATATTGGTCTTAATGTTGTTGGCTTTATTTATATTTTTGTTCTTATTTCTTATTACAGATGGTATTTGCCAAGAATATCAAAGAGGGCAGCATGGATAATCTTGGCTGTTGGTATGAGCGTAATCGTAGTGGCGAATGTTTTTCTTTCGCTAATTATTCATGATGCAACTTTACTAATTGAATATGTTTCACCGTGGGAAAAAGAATGGTCCATTCCGATTCTGTTGATTAGTTTTGGACTATTTGAGTTGTTTAGAAGTATAAAATGGCAAAGCAGGGTGGTGAACTACCTAGCTACTAGCGCTCTTGGCATATATCTTTTTACAGAACAACCATTTTTCCGTGAACAGTTATGGACTAAATGTGTTGTTCTTTCAGATTTCTACGATGCAAAATATGCTATTTTTTACGCGCTTATTTCAATAATGTTGATTTGTGTGATAGCAGGTGCTTTGGATTTGCTACGGAGCTTCCTGTTTCGACTAACGCTTGATCGTCACCGTGGCGCATGGTTTAACGCATTGTGGAATATGTTATTATCAAAGTTTTCGTTTTTAACACACTTTTGAATGAAAAATAGATAAGAAAAACAGGTCAGATAGAGGTATGTTCCATCTGACCTATAAATAATAATTGTCTATTTGTTCCGGTGCAGCATGGCGAATTTGTTCATATCGACGATAAACGCCTTGCGGTCGTTTTTAGCCATGACATCAAGTATGATGCCCGTCGCAAATAATAGTATTCCTGCTATGACGAGCATGACTGCGCCGATGAGTGTGGGGAAACGCGCTACCATGCCAGTATGCCAGAAGTCCATGGTCACGCTGGTGCATAATATGATGCCAATAACGCCTAGGATTGTGCCAAAACCGCCAAAAAACGGTAGCGGTTTGTACTCACGAATCATGCGGAAGATAGTACTCATTACCTTGATGCCGTCACCTATGGTGTTAAGTTTGCTGACTGATCCTGCAGGACGATCTCGGTATTGAATTGGCATTTCAAACAGGCGCAGATTGTAGTTCAACGAGTGGATGGTCATTTCAGTTTCGACTTCGAAACCGCGTGAAAGTACTGGGTAAGTCTTGGCGAATGTGAACGAGAATGCTCGGTAACCAGTCATGATATCGGTAACGTTCGCATGGAATAAGCCGTTAATGGATCCACGTACCAGACGGTTACCGAAGTTGTGGAATGGACGTTTGTTCTCTTGGAAATAGGTGGAGCTCAAGCGATCGCCAATCACCATATCGTAGCCTTCGAGCACCTTATCTACCATGGCTGGCGCTGCATCTGCAGGATAGGTGTCATCGCCATCTGCCATGACGTATATATCGGCATCAATGTCCTCAAACATGGCGCGAATCACATTTCCCTTGCCTTGACGCGGCTCTTTTCTGACGATTGCTCCTTCGGCTGTTGCGATTTCAGCAGTACGGTCAGTGGAGTTGTTATCGTATACGTAGATATCGGCGTTGGGAAGCGTCGCTTTGAAGTCGCGTACCACCTTGCCGATGGTGACTTCCTCGTTGTAGCAAGGAAGAAGTACCGCGATAGTTGGATTCTGTGTCTCTGGCATAATGATTACTATACCCTTGTGGATACCATTCATAGTTGAGCCCAGTTTGAACAGGTTGGTCTAAGAAATAGGTTTTTGTATTTGATGTACTTGTAAAAAACGGCTGCGGCCCTTGAGCCTAATGAGAAATGAATAACAAGTGTTGTGCCATATTTTATATGGAGGATAGCGTATAGCTGATAGAAGTTTTTAAAAAAGAGACGCTGTATTTGGAAAGCTTTAGCGGAGGAGATTATGGGAACGAAGGCCCAAACTATGAAAATCCGAAAAATGAGAGATTTCTCTTACCTGATTCGTTTAACACTGGTATTGTTAAGCGCTGCCGTCATTAGTTGGGGATGTGTCAAAATCTATCCGTTTTATTCGGAAAGAATTATTGACCTTCATTTATCTAAAAATGAACTGCATATCAAACTCTTGCGTTTTGTTATTTTGTTACCTATATGGGGGCTTATTTGCTCTTTTTTCGCATTCGGTTTGGCAAAAGTAGGTAATTGGCTGCACCGCAATCGATTCTGCATCGGTATAGGCATTATCTTGGGCGCGACAGTACTGAACATTAGTGGTTCATCATTGGGCACATGGAATTTTTGGTTAGGCAGAGACGGTACACAAGATCTCGTATTTGGTGTTTTGCGACCTATTAGAACGGACGAATATGTAGTAGGGACTCCGTTAGCTTTTGCACAGTCGTATAACGATTATGGTTATTTTAATGCTCTAATCGGTGATAGGCCTGCCGATATGTTTATAATCAAAGATGCACCGGTGTGGTTTCCCTCTGAGATTTTTCGCCCATTTCATTGGGGTTATTTGTTATTAGGGAATTCTGCGGGACTGTCGTTTTATTGGGCGTCTCGTTTAGTGGTGTTGTTCTTATCCGCCTATCAGTTCTTCTTGTGCATTAGCGACAAGGAAGGCAATGGGAAAACTCGGGCTTTGTCGGCTTTTGGCGCAGCTCTCATTACTTTTGCGCCGCTTACGCAGTGGTGGTTTGCCGTTAATAGTTTACCTGAAATGCTGATTTCTATATTTGTCTCTATTTGTTGTTTTGATTGCATGCTTCGTAGACAAGAAAACTGGATTAGACTGCTGTCCTGCGCGGTGATTCTGCAGTGTGCAGGTATGTTTATTTTATCGCTTTATCCTGCATGGCAGATTCCTTTAGGGTTTGTTCTTGCGGGGCTTATTGTTGCCATTATTCTCAGGTATTGGGGCAAAATACGTTTTACTCATGCCCAGGTTGTGGGGATGGTCACGTTATTTCTGATTTTTGCGATTCTTATGGGTTTAATTTTTAAGGAATCGTCGAGTACGATTCAAGCGATGTTGAATACGTCTTATCCAGGCTCTCGGATGTCGAAGGGCGGAGGCCGTTCAATATGGTTGATGTTCTCTTCTTTAGCTACGTTCTGCTTTCCATTCAAAGATTTTTTTGAGAGTGCAATGCTTACTGGGAATGATGTTGAAGTAGCGGCTTTTATTGATTTGTGTCCATTAGGTATTATTTTTGCGATATCTAATATGATTAAAAGCAGGAAAGCTGATTTCCTTGATTGTTATATTATCGCGATCGTCATTTTTCTTTCGATATTTGCAATCATCGGTTTCCCTACGTGGCTATCCAAGCTTACATTCATGTCTTCTGTGACTAGTAGTAGGACAACTGTTGCTATCGGTGTGTGCAACATCCTTTTGCTGGTTCGAGGTGCGGCAAAGTGGTGTGAAAACCACACTAGAACTTCCAAAATTGTTGTAGCGTGTGTTTATGTTGCATTCGCTGTGGCGACTGCGCGTTTGGTATTTCGGCCATACCTTGGAAATTTATTAACTTTAATTTGCCTACTGGTCGTGATTTCGTTTGTTGCTGCTCTTTTTTCACAACAAGCAAAAGTTAATGGATGCATTACTTTTGTTGCTATATTCGCGATTGCTTTTTCCGGTTTGTCAGTCAATCCTGTGCAGTACTCCACTCGTCCTCTCACTGATCAACCGGTAGTTAATCAAGTGCGGGCATTGCAAGATGAGGAGCCTGGCGTCTGGATTACCGAAGGGAATGATTCCGCGCGTTTGGCGAATCTATTAGTGGCTAACGGTGTGAAAACTTTCAATGCTGTGGCAGTTACGCCTGACCTCCAGAAGATGAAACGAATCGATCCGGGAGAACGTTGGAAGCGTATCTATAACAGGTATGCTTTCATTGAGATGAATGTTGTGAATAAGCCTGCGAAACATCTTTTTAAGTTAACTGCCAACGATGCATACAAAATAAATGCTACGCCTGAGCAATTGGAACGGCTTGATGTGACGTATGTGCTTTCAACAAACGATTTAGATAAAGAAAAATTTGACGGTTATCGTTTTGTGCGTATAGGGAAGACGATTAATGGAGAGACGCCGTTCAAATTATGCGTAACGAAGTGAGGCAGATTCATTGCATTGATATGAACTGATTTTTGTTCCGCATTTCCCCTAACTCGATGGGAGATGATGGAACCATGGCAAAAGGAACGAGATACACGCCGGAGTTCAAGGCGAAGGCCGTCAGGCTGTTGACCGAGTCGCGCGGCTCGTATTCGTCGGAGACCAAGGCGATCGAACAGGCCGCCAGGGATCTGGGGGTCGCGCCGGAGACGCTGCGCCGTTGGCGCAACAAGACGGACGCCACGGTCGCGGCGGAGACCAAGCAGTCGGCCGAAGACGCGATGGCGGAGTTGAGGAGTTTGCGGGCCGAGGTCGCGCGATTGAGGCGGGCGAACGAGATATTGACGACGGCGTCGGCTTTTTTCGCGGCACGGCTCGACCCGACACGGCGTTGATGGTCGCTTACATCGACGAATTCAAGGACCGTTTCAGGGTCGGGCCGGTCCGCGGGGTGCTGGCCGCTTCGCCGGACTGCGGGTTCATCACGCCGCGCGGCTACCGCATGTTCAGATCCAGGCCCGTCAGCCGCATGGCCGCCAGGCACGAGGCGCCGGCCCGCGGCATCCTCGAGATCCATGCCGATTCCTTCATGGCCGTGTACGGGTACCGCAAGACGCACGCCCGGTCGTTGGCGCGGGGCTGGGATCCGGCCGAGATCGGCCGCGACCAGGTGATGAACGTCATGCGGGAATCGGGAATCCGCGGCGTGCGCCGCGGCGGGACGCCCGTCACCACCAAACCGGCGAGGGGCGCGGGCGGCAGGCCCGACCTCGTGGAACGCGGGTTCGAGGCGGAGGCGCCGAACCGGCCGCACGTGGCCGACATCACCTACGTGCGCATGGCCAACGGCTCGTTCGGCTACACGGCGTTCGCCGCCGACGTGTTCGCCCGCAGGATCGTCGGATGGGCGTGCGCCACCACCATGGGCACCGGGGAGCTGCCGCTGCAGGCGCTGGAACAGGCGATATCATGGGCCGCCTCGCATGGCGGCACGGACGGTCTCGTGCACCGTTCCGACCATGGCGCGCGGTGCATCGGCCTCGTGTGCACCACCGGGGTCGGGGAATTCGGCATGCTTCCCTCGGCCGGCACGGTCGGCGACTCGTACGACAACGCCATGGCCGAGAGCGCCGACGGCGCGTGCAAGACCGAGCTCGTCTGGCGACGCAAGCCCTTCCGGGATTTGAGGGACCTGGAATTGGCGACGTTCCGGTGGGTCTCGTGGTGGGGGCTCGAAGCGTCTGCACCGGTCCTTGGGCTACAGGACACCGGAACGGACCGAAACCGAGTATTATGCAAACCAAGCGGCGCAAGCCGTCCCACTATAAGGGCGGAACAAAAATCAGGCCATATCAATGGTGAAAACAAAGAATATGAGAAATGCGAATAGATTCAAGAAGAGAACTCTTAGATTTTTTTTGAAGTGACATGGAACATATCTGCCGGAAGCGAGGGCGTGATTGAGTGGACCACGAAGAATCTGGACTTTGCTTGATTGCGTAAGGTGGGCAGAACTTTGATAAAAGTTTTTTGACTCGATAGACTTGATAGATATATTTCTGATAGTTGCTTGCATGCCGGATGTAGAGGAGTGACCTACAAATTATTAAGAGGAACCGTTTTTATTTCACTTTGCTATGAATGTGCGATAAAAACGGTTCGCAGCGCGGAAAAATGCAGGACGTGGTGTGTCTTCATGCGGCAAAGATGAGATTCCAAATAAGCAAGAATCCAGATGCTGATCGGTAAGTTCGGGTTTATCCGCGTTGTTAAAAATGCAATACGTTTCTGTTTTTCCTGACTGGCCGCTTGAAAAAACTACCATATTTCTCTTTCCATATTTAGATGGCATATCTGGATGAGGCGAGAAATAAAATAAGTGAAGCAGCTAATATAGCGTTCCTTAGTTTGTCGTCCTTGATCAGAATCGGCTTCACTGGTGGAAGCATTGCTAATAAATAGAGGACGGGAAAGAAATATCGTCCTTGGACTCCGAAGATGCCGTCTGAATTTATTGGAGTCCAAATTATATTCTCAGCAAGCAAAGTAGCGGCGCTAATACTGATAGCGACAAAGCAAAGCAAAGATGTTAGGAACAGAGCTGAATAGCGTTTTTTGCTTATTGAGTTCCATTGTTCCATTTCTGTGTTGGTGGTGGAAGCCAGAACAATGCATAAGAAAACGAATCCAAATATAATAAATCCAATAGGGAGTGGAGCATGCATGCTTTTTAAATTTCCGATAATGGTTGAAATATCAATTTGGAAAATTAACCAATGATAACAATTGAGAAGCCATGAAAGAATAAAATGCAAAGGTTCTGATGAAAGATATTGTATTTGATCCTGGGCTGTAGAGAAAACATCAGCAAGTGATCTTTCTGTTTTCTTGGCAATTAATGACCAAGAAAACAGAAAGATGATTGGGATGATTGCTGCAAATCCTCTGACTGGTAATGCGTGAGTAAATGACCCCTTACGGTAGTTTAACGGAGTGTAGTCGAGTGGATAACATAAAAGTAAAAAGATAAGAGGGATCATTACTATTTTACTTTGCGTAGAAAGCAGTAATAAAAAGCTTAGAAAGAATAATTCTTTTTTTGATGATTGACTTGCCTGCGAGGAAAAAACTCTGCGCATAAAGATTGCTGTGAGGAGGGTTGCGGGAGCTATCGTCATTACATCAGCTCCAAGTTGGAAAGATACTTGAATTTGCATGGGTAAAAGCGCAATAAATACTATTGCCCATTTTCCGAATGGTGTTGCACGAATAGAGAAAAAAATGCAGACAATCCATATTGAGGCTAAGATAAATTCTTGAGCGTAAGCTAAAAGTGATGGCGAGTTCGTGAATATTCGAGCAATCCGAATGGCTAATACTTGTGGAAAATAAGCGATTGGACTGTTGCCTTCTGTTTGATTTTGGTAGTAAAAGCACATACCTGGATGATTCGTGTCAGAGGCTATTTTATTGTTGCAGTAGTCTGGTCCTTTCGTGTATTCGACAATATTGCGTGGCAGCCAGTATCCTTTATTTGTTGTTTTGATACCTACTTCTTTTCCGGCTATAGTGTCAGTCTGAGATTCTGCTCCGGGGCCGGTCTCTGAAGCGAACAGTTTTCCGGTGCTGATTGCATACGCTCTTGTAAAATGATTAGGCGCATCAGGGGTGGTCATTGGGGGTATTGAAAAAAGAAAGAACCCGGTGAATAGGACTGCCAATATGAGGTAGGTCAGGTGCGGTGACTTAAGAAGAAATTTGATGGCGTTTCTTGACATACGTGGTATTTTACATATGACTTATGCAACTTTGTAGTTTCGAATTTAGTGTGAGATAAATAATGATTAATTAAGGATATTGCGCCTTAGTCAAGTTTCAAACAGAGCGGTTGTTTTGCTATGTCACTTGGATTGATTTTCCCCTTGGAATATTCTCTATATTGTTTGCTCGCGAAACGTCACGGTTGTTATGGTTTCATGAGCGGATGCATACTTAATGTGTTTTGAGGGGATAACTGCGACGAGATACGTCACATATAGACTATCGTCTATTATAGAAGCCATGGCTGAAGAGACGTTTATTCCCAAGAACATTATCGTGACCGGTGGCTGTGGTTTCATCGGGTCGAATTTCGTGCATTACGTGGTGGAAAACCATCCGGACGTGCATGTGACCGTGTTGGACAAGCTCACGTACGCGGGCAATCCGGAGAACATCGCGGGCCTGCCCGAGGACCGTGTGGAGCTCGTGGTGGGCGACATCTGCGACGCGGACCTGCTCGACAAAATCGTGCCGGGGCATGACGCGATCGTGCATTACGCGGCCGAGTCGCACAACGACAATTCCATCGCGGATCCGGAACCGTTTTTGAGGACCAACGTGGAGGGCACGTTCCGCCTGCTCGAGGCGGTCAGGAAGTATGGGATCCGCTACCACCACGTGAGCACGGACGAGGTGTACGGCGATCTCGCGCTGGATGATCCGGCCAGGTTCACGGAGCATACGCCGTATCATCCGTCCAGCCCGTATTCGTCGACGAAAGCCGCCTCGGATATGCTGGTGCGCGCCTGGACGCGCACGTACGGGATCCGTGCGACGATCTCGAACTGCAGCAATAATTACGGGCCGTACCAGCATGTGGAGAAGTTCATTCCGCGTCAGATCACGAACATCCTGGACGGGCAGCGCCCGAAGCTGTACGGCAGGGGAGAGAACGTGCGCGACTGGATTCATACCGAGGACCACAGTTCGGGCGTGTGGACGATCCTGACGAAAGGACGGATCGGTGAGACGTATTTGATCGGCGCGGACGGCGAACGGAATAACATCACCGTGTTGCGCATGATTTTGAGGATGATGGGTCAGGCGGAGGACGCGTTCGACTGGGTGAAGGACCGTCCGGGCCATGACCGCCGGTACGCGATTGATTCGACGAAGCTGCGCACGGAGCTCGGCTGGACGCCGAAGCACACCGACTTCGAGTCGGGCCTCGCGCAGACGATCGAATGGTACACCGAGAACCGTGCGTGGTGGGAGCCGGCGAAGGCCGCGACCGAAGCCCGGTACAAGCAGCAGGGCCAGTGAGGGGATGGATTACATGGATTTCGAAAAAGATCTGAGGGCCGTGGAGACGAACATCCCGGGACTGCTGGTGTTCGACCTGCCGGTGCATGGCGACAACCGTGGCTGGTTCAAGGAGAACTGGCAGCGCGCGAAGCAGACGGACCTGGGCCTGCCTGATTTCGGGCCGGTGCAGAACAACATCAGCTACAACGCGAAGAAGGGCGTGACGCGAGGCATCCACGCGGAGCCGTGGGACAAGTACATTTCCATCGCGGCCGGCTCGGTGTTCGGCGCGTGGGTGGACCTGCGTCCGGGCGAATCCTTCGGCCAGGTGTACACGACCATATTGGACCCGTCGAAGGCGATCTACGTGCCGCGTGGCGTGGGCAACAGCTTCCAGGCGTTGGAGGACGGTACCGTGTACACGTACCTCGTGAACGCGCACTGGAGCCTAGAGCAGAAGAGGACGTACACGTTCGTGAACCTCGCCGACCCGGACCTGCACATCCAGTGGCCGATCCCGTTGGAGGAGTCCGAACGGTCCGAGGCGGACCTGCACCATCCGATGCTCAGGGATGCGAAGCCCATGGCGCCGCGCCGCACGATGGTCACCGGCTGCAACGGCCAGCTCGGCCGCGCGATCCGCGCCTACGTGGACGCGCATGGTCTGGAGGGTTTCGAGTTCAACGACATCGACACGTTCGACTTCTCCGACCCCGCACAGTACGACCAATTCGACTGGAGCCTGTACGGCACGATCATCAACGCGGGCGCGTACACCGCGGTCGACAAGGCCGAGACCCCGGAGGGCCGCGCGGCCGCGTGGAAGGCGAACGCGCAGGGCCCGGCCCTGCTCGCCCGTGTGGCATGCGAGCACAACATCACGCTCGTGCACGTGAGCTCGGACTACGTGTTCGACGGAACGCGCGAGCTGCATGACGAGTCGGAGGGGTTCGCCCCGTTGGGCGTGTACGGGCAGTCGAAGGCCGCGGGCGACATCGCGGTCGCGAACGCGCCGCGCCATTACATCCTGCGCTCGAGCTGGGTTATCGGCGAAGGACACAACTTCGTGAAGACCATGATGGCCCTCTCGGACAAGGTCGCGAACGGTGATCTGCCTCGGGTGACGGTGGTGGACGACCAGTACGGGCGTCTCACGTTCACCAGGGATATGGCGGATGCGATCTTCCACCTGTTGGATTCGGACGCCGCGTACGGCACGTATGATCTGACGGGTTCCGGTGCCGTGAAGTCCTGGGCGGACATCGCGCGCGGGGTGTTCGATCTGGCGAACGGCAACGGGGACAGGGTCGAGCCGATCTCGACGTCCGAGTATTTCGCCAACGCGGAGAACCCGGTGAGCCCGCGTCCGACGTATTCCGCGTTGGATCTGTCGAAGATCGAGGCGACCGGGTTGAATGTCCCGGACTGGGAGGAATCCCTGAAGACGTACGTCGCCAAGGAACTCGACAGGTAGGGCGGATCGCGCGTATTGCGGTGAAACCGCGCAGACTTGTCTGCGCGGTTTCGTTATCTCTTTTGGAGCGGTTAAGCTGGAGAAGCCTATTTTTTTGGTTGTCGATTTCACGGACAGAAAGCAGGACGGGTTATGAAGGGCATTATTCTTGCCGGTGGTTCGGGCACGAGGCTGTATCCGTTGACCACGGTCACGTCGAAGCAGTTGCTTCCGGTGTATGACAAGCCGATGATCTACTATCCGTTGAGCGTGCTGATGATGGCGGGCATCCGCGACATCCTGGTCATCAGCACCCCGAAGGACCTGCCGAACTTCGAGCGTCTTCTGGGCGATGGATCGCATTACGGGGTGCGGTTCTCGTACAAGGTGCAGCCGTCTCCGGATGGTCTGGCGCAGGCGTTCCTGTTGGGTGAGGAGTTCATCGCGGGCGAGCCGTGCGCGCTGGTGTTGGGAGACAACATCTTCTACGGCAATGGCTTGGGCGCGACGTTGCGTGGCGCGGTCGCGAAGGCCGAGAACGGCGGTGGCGCGAGCGTGTTCGGCTATTACGTGGACGATCCGGAGCGTTACGGCGTGGTCGAGTTCGACGAGCGTAAGAAGGCCGTCTCGATCGAGGAGAAGCCCGCGCGTCCGAAGTCGCATTACGCGGTGACGGGCCTGTACTTCTATGACGAGCATGTGGTCGAATATGCGAAACAGGTCAGGCCGAGCGCGCGTGGCGAGTTGGAGATCACGGATTTGAACCGCATGTACCTGGACGCGGGCATGCTGAACGTGCGCACGCTGGGGCGTGGCTACGCGTGGCTGGACACGGGCACGATGGATTCCCTGTTCGAGGCGGGCGAGTTCGTGCGCACGGTCCAGCGAGCGCAGGGCCTGCCGATCGCGATCGTGGAGGAGATCGCGTATGAGAACGGTTGGATCACGCGCGACCAGCTCATGGAGTCCGCGGAGCGTTACGGCAAGAGCCCGTACGGACAACATCTCAAAGATGTTGCTGATGATAAAATTATCGTCAAGTCGAAGAACAACGACTGAGTCTTTAAAGAAAGGACCAGTCGTGCCACTGTTCTCCTTTATAGTTATTGCGTATAATGTTTCGGCATATATTGAAACGTGTCTGGACAGCTTAAAAAAGCAGAAAGGCGCGGAATATGAGATTATTGTCGTGAATGACGCTAGTACAGATGATACTCTTGACACAATTTACAGGTGTGCTGCTGATGATTCCAGATTCCATGTGATTAATAAGAAGACTAATGGTGGCGCGCATCTTGCTCGAAGAGATGGTGTGCTATCTAGCAGCGGACGATTTATTGTATTCGTCGATGGTGATGATGAGCTTTCCCCTTCGTTTTGCGAACTTATGGGGCCGTATGTTGTTACTCATCAGTCTGATATAACTCGTTTTGGTAGGCGCGTTATTTCAACGCGCTTTGAAAATGACGCGGCTGCTGCTTCGAATGAGGCTATGTTCAATGTAGCTTTGCCCTGTACCATGGAAGATGGTTCCATTCTTCCTTGCATTTTTTCGGATGAGCGTGTTCCAAGACTTACGTGGAGCATTATTGACGTGGTTCTTCAGGGCGATTTTGCACGACTTTGTTTTCAGAAAATGACATCTGATCATCTGGGCAGAATGCAAGATTCATATGAGATGTTTGTGCTATGCGCATGTGCTCGACGTTTTGAAACGATAACCGACTTTCAAGGCTTACATTATAATTTTGGTAACGGTTGCTCTGGTAATACTGAAGAAACCGCTCAACAGTTTGTCGCCATGCAGTTGTCAGCCAAGCAGCTCAATAATCATATTGCGGAATTTGCCGATTCGACGGATTCCGTGGTTATTAAGCAATGTGCACAGTGGCTAGAAGAAGAGTACGTGCGTATTATCGGCAACGATTGGGTCATACGGTTGAACGCGGAGAATCAGCAGGCTACGATTCTAAATGTTGTTGAAACATGGGGAATTGATACTGCTTATCGGATTTTGTCAGATACATTGGATGCGAGAGCAAAATGGTTTGTTGCGCAGAAGCAAATTCCAGAGCAAACAGATGATTTTTATCGTTGGCTCGGCATGCTGACTACTTTGGAGAACGAATATGTTCAAAGTTTAGGCCTCGCTGAAGAACGTAGCCGGATACATGAGTATGGGCGGCAATTTCATGATGAAAAAGTGCGCCGTGAGCTTGAGGCAAAACTTGAAAAAGAACGGGAAGAACTCGAAAAAGAAAGTCAGCGGCGTTTTAAGAAGGGAACATTTATGCGTAAACTATCAGACGCATGTTTGCCGGAAAATAGTCTTCGGAGAGATCTCGCTAATGTTATCGTCGCTCATCGAAGGAAATAGTTGCTGCTTAACTATGATGAATGTTGATATTGTGAAGCAAATGGAGTCAGTCATATGAATTTCATAAAAAAATTAAGTGAGAAATACCATTATTCGTTGGTCATTCTTAAAGAATTAGTGAAGACTGATTTCAAATTACGTTATCAAGGGTCATTTCTTGGTATTGCATGGTCAGTTTTAAAACCGTTGATGCTGTTTTGTGTGATGTATGTAGTGTTCGTTAGATTTCTGAAATTCACTGACGGGACACCTACATTCCCTTTGGTGCTGCTGCTAGGCATTAGCATGTGGAATTTCTTTTCTGAAGCTACCACTATGGGGTTGAATGCTATCACCGGACGTGGTGATTTGATGCGTAAGATTAATTTTCCGCGCTATATCGTGGTTGTGTCTGCGACGGTTGGTTCGTTGATTAGTATGGCGATTAATCTGTGTGTTGTCTTGTTATTCTGCATCGGTTCTGGCGTTCATTTTACGTGGCGTGTTTTGTTATTGCCGCTGAACTTTATTGAATTCTACTGTTTGGCATTGGGCGTCGCACTACTGTTAGCCACTATGAATGTGTTCTTCCGAGATATTCAGCATATCTGGGAAGTATTGATGCAGGCATTGTTCTATGCAACGCCAATTATTTATCCTCTGTCAATGGTTGTAGATCGTCTTGGTGCGGAAAATTACAATTTGGCGGTAACTGTGGAAAAGGTTATGCTGATGAATCCGCCAGCTCAGATAATTCAAGATATTCGTCATAATCTTATTGCGCCAGAAACCACGCCAACTGTATGGACATTATTCAATCACTGGTTCTATGCTTTGGTGCCCATCGGATTAACTGCGTTGATTTTATTTTTGGGAATCCATGTATTCCGCAAATATAGCAAGAAGTTCGCGGAGGTACTGTGATAATGACTAAGCAAGACAATATTGCACTTAAAGTCGATCATGTTGCAAAGATGTTCCGTTTGCCTACAGAGCAGGCGAGCGGTATTAAGCAAGCTGTTATCAACTGGACAAAGGGGATAAAAGGCTATAAAGAACAGCATGTTTTGCGTGACATATCGTTTGAAGTTGAAAAAGGCGATTTCTTCGGTATTGTCGGGCGTAATGGCAGCGGTAAATCCACGTTGCTGAAGTTGATTTCAGGTATCTATGTGCCTGATGAAGGCAACATTACTGTTAATGGCAAGCTTGTACCATTCATCGAACTTGGGGTCGGATTCAATCCAGAGTTAACTGGTAGAGAGAATGTGTACCTTAATGGTGCTCTATTGGGGTTCACTCGTGAAGAGATTGATGGAATGTACGATGATATCGTCGAATTCGCTGAGCTAGAAGACTTTATGGACCAAAAGTTGAAGAATTATTCTTCTGGTATGCAAGTCCGTTTGGCGTTTTCTGTAGCTATTAAAGCACAAGGCGATATTTTGGTGCTTGATGAAGTGCTTGCAGTTGGTGATGAGGCATTTCAGCGCAAGTGTGATGATTTCTTTACGAAAATCAAGAAAGATCCGACTAAAACGGTCATCCTGGTTACACATGATATGAATTCCGTCAAGAAGTATTGCAATAAGGCAATTCTTATCAAAGACGGCGAAATCATTGTTAACGGGAATAAGGATGATGTTGCTGACCGCTATACCGTCGAAAACTTCACGCCATTGAATGCGAAAGAAGGTGCCCATGACAAGGACGCCTATCCGGTTGGGTTGAATGAACGTGTGCCTCAACTACGCATTATTCCGCGTTCTCCGTTATTGATTAGCAATACAGAAAATTTTAAATTCGACATTGAATATGAGTTCAATGAAGATGAAGATTTTTATCTGGCTATTGCGTTGCATGATATTAAGCGTGGTGGCATTCCTTATGACTCAGGTGGAAAGACCTTTAAGATGGAGAAAGGTCGCCATATTGCTAGTTTCCAGATGCCATTAAACCTGTTTAATAGTGGGAAATTCCGTATTCTAGTGTCGCTGCGTGTTCCTAATGAGATAGACCCGGAGCGTACGGATATGGTGGCATTTACGAGTGATGACAACTCATGCATGTTTGTTGTTAATAATGAGGGAAGCAGAGACTATGCATTGCTGAATGATCAGGCTATGCATATTGAACGTTTGTCCTAAAATCCATGACAAAGTTAGGCTCAGTGGTATGAAACGAGATAAAGAATGACTCTTCTGAATAACTCGGTAATTAAACGATTAGGCATATTTTGCTTTTATGATAAAAATGGTCATGCGGCGCGTTTCCTTGATGGTTTCCTTGCTGCTTTAACCCAAAATTTGACGGATCTTGTCATCATTGTGAACGGGAAAATCGATGATGAGACCCGCAAGTTGTTCAGTAAGTATACGGATACTGTTATGGTCCGTGAAAATAAGGGTCTTGATGTCGCCGCTTACAAGCAAGCATTACTAACAATAGGCTGGGAGAAACTAGAAACCTATGATGAGGTTTTGTGCCTAAATGATACAATCATGGGACCGGTTTACCCATTTGACGAAATGTTTGAAACCATGTCTCACAGAGATGTGGATTTCTGGGGTATCACAGCGTATGCGGGCGAGACCGTGAATGGTGAAAAGATTCCCACTCATCTGCAAGCGTACTGGCATGCATATCGTCGTGATATGGTTTCCTCTCAAGCGTTCCATGAATACTGGGAAAACATGCCGTTGTGGAGCGATTATGCTGAGGTCACTCGTAAGCATGAAATGACATTTACTGAGCATTTCGCTAAGCTTGGCTTCAAATGGGATTCGTATATCGATTGGCGCAAATATAAAGGATACTCATCTTATCCGCTGTTGTACATGCCGATGCAGCTGTTACGCGATGATCGATGCCCTGTGTTCAAAAGACGCTCTTTCTTTGTGGACTATAGTGCTTATTTCGATCAGACCGCTGGCCAACCAGCGTTGGACCTATATGATTTTCTGAAGAACGAAACTGATTACGATGTCGATTTGATTTGGGACGCTATTCTGCCGAACTACAACATTGATGATATTCGTAAGGCACTGCATCTCGATTATGTGTTACCAGCTGCAACTCGTAATCCGAGGAATGGCGCTGACGTGCGTTCTGCGTTTATTTATCACATCTATTTTCTTGATTTGTTGGATGATACTTGCCGTTACATTAAGGCGCTTCCGGATGAGACTGATTTGTACATCACGACCACGGAAGACAAGATTGTCCCAATTCGTGACTATATGGCAGCGCACGGTATGAATCATCCAGTCACATTTATTCCGGTTGTGAATCGAGGGCGTGATGTATCTGCACTGCTGGTTGCTTCGCGTGATGTTGTATTAAGCGGGAAATATGATGTTATTGGATTTGCTCATGATAAAAAGTCGAGTCAAAACCAGGAAAATGGACATCATGGAACCGAAAGCCAAGGATTCGCATACAAACTTATGGAAAACACTCTTGGCAGTCGTGATTATGTGGAAAACATCCTCACACTGTTTTCTAACGAGCCAAGATTAGGCCAGGTTGCTCCGCCACCACCATTCCATGCTCTGTATTTTGCGCACACGTTGCCGCATGATTGGGGTGCAAATTTCGAAATTACTAAGGAATTGTTGGAAGACCGATTTAATATTCATGTGCCTTTGAGTCCTGGGAAGCCGTCGGCGTCGGCCATTGGATCGTGCTATTGGTTCCGTGTGAAAGCACTGAAACCATTATTCGATTATGAGTGGAAATACGAGGATTTCCTACCGGAAGGAGAAATGGGTGAAGACGGTACGATTTCACATGCCATTGAGCGTGCAAATGGATATATTTGTCAGTCACAAGGATATTATCCTGCATGGGTCATGTCTGATAGGTATGCCCGCATTGAGGTTGATTCCTTGGTTTATTCCAGTGCCATGCTGATGGGCGCAAGCTCTCGTGCGCATGAGGGCGAGTCATTACAGAGCAATATGTATGGCCTGTATAAGGCGACGAATCCATTGAGATTTATTCCGGCAATAAAACGTCATCTGCATACAGGATTACAGTTTATTACTTCGGGAACAATTAAGAAGATGCCGGAACCAGTGCAGAATGTTGCTTATCGTGTTGTTTGGTTTCCTATTAATGCCATACGTAGAGCGAAGAATTTGATAGTAAACACAATCCAAGGCAGACGAAAATAGTTAACGCAATTGGATATACATTGTTTCCCAGTCGCCGCCGTTTTCGGCGGCGACTCTGTATATGGATGGTGTTTTGTTATGCCATGTTTTTAATCTTACGATCGTATATCCCTTTTTCGAATAAACGTATTTTATGCAACACTGCGCATTGCATACGTTGATGACGAGTCAGACGTGCAAGAAGACTATTCTTCTTTTGCAGATCAGCTTCATACTGAAGTTGATTTACAGGTTCGGTAATATCTGGAGCCGTTGCTTCTTCATTAATGGAGCCGACTAGCGTGTAGTAACTGCGCGCTGGCAGTATACCGTGTTTTAACGCATATTCGAAGTTGACTATTCCGGCAACTACGTTGTCGTGATAGAAACTAAAACTACGTTCCTTGTGCGTTACAGAATTTGGAGACTGCAACCAGTAATAGAGTATTCGATCCACATCCGCTACCTTGTTCATACGAGCATAGAGTTTGCCCGCAACCATTACGTCTTGAGCGTACATGCCTTCGGGGAAACGGATGTCATTCCACAATTCACGTTTGTATAAGCGGCACCAGTTTGCTTCATTAAAATACCGTGCTTCTGTGTTATGCCCAGTATGTTCGCCAACTAGTCGTAGAATCTTGCTGAACACTGTTTGATAAGCTCTTAAAGGTTCATTGAATACGTTTATCGTGTTGGGACTAGTGGCACCTCGCGAGGCTTGCCGAACAATATCGTCCAGATGAGAAATCCCGAATTGCTGCCACCGTGCCTTACTCATATCTGCTCCGGTGTTCTGCAGGGCAGACAATAAGTATTCGATGTTATTTTTGTTGAGAATATCATCATTGTCGGCAAAAGCGATATATTCACCTTGTGCAGCATCCAAACCGGCGTTTTGGGCTTTGGCAATTCCTCCGTTTTCTTGATGAATTACTTTAATCCGGGAATCTTTTTCAGCAAAAGAATCACAAATTTGCGGTGATATGTCTTTGGAACCGTCATCAATAAGTATTATTTCGAGATTTTTAAATGATTGATTGAGAATAGACTTAATGCAATATGGTAGATACTCTTCTGAGTTATATACAGGAACGATGACGGAAACAAGTGGTTCTGTGTTGGACATGTTTTCCCTAGGCTCCAAAAACGAAGTGAATGGTATGTATTAATAACTATGCTACGTTATGTTGCTGGAATATAGAAAATAAATGACCTCTGGATACATTTTGTTTGGAGGCTTTTATTATTGCTGACGATTGCCACTGTTCTTTTGCCGTTAGCAATATGTACAAGGGTGCATGAAATAGGGATTAAATGCACGGATTTAATCCCTGCGGAACAAATCTCGGGTGTAGACTTTGGTATTTACATCGGCAAGGTCGTTGTTCCAACGGTTGGCGACGATCACGGATGCGCGGGCCTTGAAACCGGCAAGGTCATGGGTGACTTCGCTGCCTTGGAAGTCGGGCTTGTCCAACGTGGGTTCGTAGATGAGCACGGGAATGCCATTGGCTTTGAACTGCTTCATCACGTCCTGGATGGCGGATTGACGGAAATTGTCGGAACCGGACTTCATGGTCAGCCGGTAGATGCCGACAACAGGGTCCTGAACGTCCTTGATGCGTTCCATCACTTCGGAAGCCACGAATTCTTTGCGTGTGCGGTTCGCGTCCACAATGGCTTCGATAAGGTTCTGCGGCACCTGATTGTAGTTGGCAAGCAGCTGCTTGGTGTCCTTCGGCAGGCAATAGCCGCCATAGCCGAAGCTGGGATTGTTGTAGCCATCGCCGATGCGTGGGTCAAGACATACGCCGTCGATGATTTCACGGGTATTCAATCCGCGGCTTTCCGCATAGGTGTCCAATTCGTTGAAATATGCCACACGAAGCGCTAGATAGGTGTTGGCGAACAGTTTGATGGCCTCAGCCTCGGTGGTGCCGACCACCAGCGTGGGAATGCCGGTACTGCCATCATGATTGGCGCGGGTGGCTTCAACTGGGTCTGCTCCCTCGGCAAGCAGATGCGCAAACTGACGTGCAGCCTTGGCGGATTCAGCATCGTCCTGCGGAGCACCCACCACAATACGGCTTGGATGCAGATTGTCATACAGCGCATGTCCTTCACGCAGGAATTCGGGGGAGAAGAGGATGTGATTGTCATTGAGGGTTTTGCGCAATTGCTGCGTGTAGCCAACGGGAATCGTCGATTTGATGACAATCCAGGCGTGTGGCGAATACTGGCGGACTGCCTCAATCGCAGTTTCGACGCTAGAAGTATCGAAATAATTCTTCTTCTCGTCGTAATTCGTCGGCGTGGCGATTACAGCGAAATCGGCATCCGTGTACGCTTCCTGCGCGTCGATGGTGGCGTGGAAATCGAGCGGACGCTCGCCAGATGCGTTCCCCATCAGGAAATCGGTGATTACCGGATCGACGATAGGACTCTTGCCGTTGTTCAGCAACGCGACCTTCGCCGGAATGATGTCGAGCGCATGCACCTCATTATGTTGGGAAAGCAGCAACGCGACGGACAATCCAACATAGCCGGTTCCTGCAACCGCAATCTTCATAACCAAACTGCCTTTCCCGTTTCTGCCGTAATCCTAACCTATTGTAGACGAGTCACTCCGGCAGATCGACAAAGCCGGTGTCTTTCAGGTAATTCTTGCCGATACTCATGTCATATTGAATGAGCTGATAGTCATGGAGTAATTGCTTGGCCTGCTTCGAGAGATTCTTTTTCTTGATGAGATTGCCGTTCGCGTCCAGATAGGTCGGAGCGCTGCTGCTGCCTGAAGAATCCGGCACGGACATTGCCGGAATTGCCTGATGCATTTCGGTAAGAAACGCAAGATACGGACTGACTTTTGCATTAAGATGTTCGGCGAGCTGAGCGGAGAAATAGTTTGATGATGTGTAGTCGCTGGAAACAGCGTCAAGCTTTGTGTTAGCCGAGCGTGATGCTTGGTTGGACCAAATGAAATAGTCAGTCTCATGCAATCCGAGGATGTTCTTTTTATCGGAATATGCGGTGGAATAAAAGCCTGGCAAATGGTCGCCGTAGAACAGCACGGTAATTGGGCGGTTAATCTCATTAAGCTGGCTCAAAAAAACGAATGTGGACTGATCCGTGTAGTTCAGTCCCTTGGTATAGGTATCCAGATTTAGTTTTTCATCTGCTGGAAGATTCGATGCATCCATTTCTTTGAATTCGTTGTTTTGGTAGAGGTCTTCGTATGGCATGTGGTTTTGCATGGTGACGACTTGATAGAATCTGTTCTCGTTGGAGTCCGTGACTTTTTTCAATACCTCCGAATAAAAGGACTCATCTGAGACATACCAAGCGGAATCAATTGCGTGAAGACCAGTAAGCTGCGGTTTACCGTCCGTTGCGAAGAACTGCGAAAACTGGAACTTCTTGTAATTCAGATCTCGGAAATACATATTGCGGTTGAAGGCATGCAATGCTATGGAAGCTTTTTTGCTGCCATTGGCTGCATTCCAAGCTTGGTTGATCGTTGGCGCCCACTTAAGCGAAGGTACGAGCTGCTGATAGGCGATGGACAGCGTCGGGCTGTAATTCGCCATGGAAAGGCCCGTCAACGCCTGATATTCAATATTCGCGGTGCCTCCGCCGTATCCCGGTGAAAGCATGAGTCCGGAAGTGGTTTGCGTCTTGATCTGACGGATGTTCGGTATCGGATCTTCGGAGAAACTGACGCCGGGGACGCGGGTTGGGTCGGAGAAAGTCTCGGAAAGCATCATGATGACCGTGTTGTCGGTCATATTGGTATTACGGGTCTTATTGATTTGTTGCGCCTGTTTCGCATATTTCTTTGCGATTGCTTGCATGGTTTCCTGTGAATAGCCTTCTGGCTTATCCATGGTTTTCGTATGTGCCAGGCGAAGGAAATTCACAACAGGGCCATTGCTGGTGGAATCGGCGAGACCGTTCCAGATTTGTGGGCTGTCACCCATGCTTTGAGCGAACTGAGTGGACCAATACCCGTCATTGCCGAATCCCCATACAAAGGAGAAACATAAAGCGACACTACATACCGCCGCTGCGATGCGAGTGAGGGTGCCTGTGAAATTCTTGACACTGGCGAAGGGACGGCGCCACGTGCAATGTATGATTCCATTGCGGCCATCGATAAACTGCATAATGATGCAGATGATTACTAGCCAAGTAACGCCTGTCACCGCGCTGTTAACTAAGCCTTGGCTGGATTTGGGAATGAATGAAGTGAGTTCGCTGGTATTGCCGCCGGTTATGAAGTTCAGATCAGCAGGAAGCACAGGTTCATTGCGGGTCTGCATTTTAACGTGATTTGCCACTGCGTAAGTGGTCATCACTGTTCCAAAGATTGCTGTGGAAACCCAGAATCTGTTCAATACAAAAATAAGCGTCAAATAAATAGCAATCAGAATAATAAAATTGAGCAGAACGAGATTTTTCTGCTCAAGCCACATTTGTGTTACGAATTTCGTCGTCTGTCCGGCAACACTGTCAAGTATTCTTGTGGTTTTATCGATTTCTACGCCTTTTTCATATTCCGGTTCGGAATACATGCCCCATTGAATAAAAATAACTTCGAATGCGGAAAGTGCGGCGATGATGATGGCGTAGAAGGAATAGGAGAAGCGATGACGTTTCTTCCACAGGGGATACGTGCTCTGGAAGAACTTGATGATGAATTGAACTGCTTTGAGGCTGGTGAATGTGTGCCAGGCGGTCTTTACCGTTGTGGCGGCGGTATGGATGGCGTGGCCGGTGGCGTTGGCAGCTTTTGCAACTGCATGTCCTGCGGTGGAGAGTGCTTTTGCCGTAGTGTGTACGGATTGTTTGCAGACCTCGATAGCCTGCATCAGAGGATGCTCGTTAGCTTGCGCGAGTTGAATTTCAGCAGATGGGGGGGCTGAATGGGTACTGTTGTTCGCGGCTTCGTCAATGGACTCATCGTTAGCTGTTTTTGGCAGATGGGGCGCATCGACTTTGGGAATGAAAACGCTTGTGTTGTCGGAGGTGGCGTGAATTGCCGACTTCTGCGTATACAGCCTTGAACTGTGGTGGCCTGAAAGGGTGGATGGAGCACAGGCGTTGCTGTCTTCGTCATTCGCAAGAGGGCGATACGTTCCGCCCGTAATCGGCTGCTTAGTAAGTTTTACGTATGAAGGTGCACAAGCGTGACGGTCGGGCGAGAAAATAGGCATCGTCGCATCCTTCAAAAAGATAGTCCCCTTATAATTGGAGGCTCTGTACGATTAAACCGGGTACATTTTAGTGTTCGGCTGTGGACGAACGAGTGTCTAGCGGATGTCTGAAAGGTGGCTGGAAGGTTAACTGGGTGACGGGCAGCAAACAGATGTGTTCAAGGTGGACAACATGTGCGTGCGCAAGTGTTGGGCGTCATTTGCTGGTAGTGCACCAAAAAGCGCTGTCTGCATGAAGCCTTCTACAGCAGTCCCGCCATGTAGATCGGCAGCTTGACCACGTCATTTTCCACGACCAGCGGTTTCGGATGCAGCACGTATCTGGTGCCGACCTTCTTATCGAATTTTGCCTTGAATTTGTCTAACGAGACCGTGCGGTAACGTTTCGATGACTTGACCTCGATGGGGCTGACCCTGTACTTCATTGCCGCGTTCTCGTACGGTTCGACGATGAGGAAGTCGATCTCCATGCGGTTCGACGGGTCGTCGCGATCGCTGCGCGAATAGAAGAACAGCCGGTGCCCGTTGGCCCGGAGAAGCTGTGTGACGACGTTCTCCGCGAGCATGCCCTCGTTGATCTCGATGCGTTCTAGGAGGATGTCCCGGTACAGGTTGCTTCCGGTCTGTTCCGAGTCGGCCAGGGCGAGAGTGGTGAGAAGCCCTGTATCGGCGGCGTAGCATTTGACCGTCGAATGGTCCTCGCTAATGCTCAAGCCCACGCTCGGATCGGTGGAATTGAAACAGTCGTTGGTGATGAACGCGTCGGAAAGCCAGAAGAAGGCGTCCTCGTAATCGCGGGTCTTCGCTTCCTTTCCCAGCGATGTGATGTTGAACTTCTTCTCCTTCTTGGAAAGCTGACCCACCAAGTTGTCGAAGATGCGCGTGATGCGTATCCGGTCGCTGCCGCCATGCTTGGAGATGTCCTGCCTGTACAGTCGGAGGATGTTCCGTTTGACGTTGTCGACTTTGCTGAAATCATGGGTCTCGACGTACTTCGACACAGCTTGGGGCATGCCTCCGACCAGCATGTATTCACGGAACAGCCGCATGGCTTTCCTGTGCAGCGAATCGGGGAGCGGCCTGCGCTTCTTGAACGAGTCCGCGATGAGCGTGGACAGTGGCTTTTCTCCCAAAGCCCAGAGGAATTCATCGAAATCCATGGGATTCAGGCGGATCGACTCCTCCTCTGATGGAATGAGGATGTCCTTGACGTTCTCGCGGATAGAGACGAGCGAGCCTGTCTCGATGTAGTCGTAACGCCCGTCAGCCACCAGCTGCTTGATGGCCTCGCGGGCCTTCGGGTACAGCTGCACCTCGTCGAAAATGATGAGGCTATCCCTCCTGTGTAGTTCCACTCCGTAGAAGGATGACAGGTACATGAAGAACGCGTCGAGGTCGTTGCGCAGGTCGACGAAGTAGCCCAGCACGTCATCGGGGGCTTTTGAGAAGTCGACGAGCATATACGATGCATAGTTCCGTCGTCCGAATTCCTCCGCGATGGTGCTTTTCCCGACGCGCCGCGCGCCCTCGATGAGCAGGGCTGTGCTTCCTTGGGAAGAATCCTTCCAGGAAGCCAGTTTTTCGTACGCTTTTCGTTCGAAAGTCTCCATGTCTCACCGCCGTAAATACACCGAATCAAGGGTAATAACATGCTTAATTATACACCAAATCAAGGGTAATGTAATGGCGGTTTGCTGATCGGCTTGAATTAGATTTCTGACAGGTGGTCTTATATATGGTAGATTCTGGCGTTTGTCCGGACGTATTTCGCTTATATGTGGCAGCTCGTTTTTTGTGACAGACCGGTTAGAGGGTAATTGTGTACCCTCTAACTGCGGTTTTCCCGGAATGGACTGCCATACATAGGCGAGATGTCTCCGGTCAGCCTTCCAAATCTGCCATATATAAGCTCGATATGTTGAGAAAAAGTTTTATTAGGCGGAAATCGATGGCTGAATCTCGTTGGAGCCTACGATGGTTTCATCTAAAGCAACGGACCGTCAAACAGTTCGTCGTGGGATCCCAGGCGAATGAATCGGATTGTTGACGCTTCCGATCGCTCCGAGTAGATCACCAACACATCCATTTTCCCTTCGGCAAGATGGAATTCTGCATATCCCGAGTAGATTCCTCGTGGGCGATCAAGCATGTGAGGATTATATGATTCCGGAACGCGTCCGTACTCCTCAATGGCTTCGATCACATATTCGAGTTCCGTGACGATTTGAGGTATCCGTCGTGAGATGCGTTTGAAGTCGATCTGAAATTGTTGGTCGAATTTGATGGTAATCATGGCGTTTTGCCTGTTCAGCCGTGATTGTTGTGCAGCCAGGTGATGGCGTCTTGCGCGCTGTTGAAGGTGGCCGCGTCGTCTGGGAGGATACCGCGTTCCTTGGCTTCGGCTTCGAGCATGGCTCGCTTGGTCTGCTCGTTTGGCTCCGCGGCGCGCACGGAAGTGTCAAAAGGCAGGCGTTGCTGATTTACGAGCTGGATGCTTGCCATGGTTACGTAAGTGTTGAAATTCATGCCTATGGCGTCGAGTGTCTGGTTGACTCGAGCTTTCAAATCGTCGTTCATACGAATGGTAATATTGCCCACCTGAATCACCTGCCCTAATTTTGCGTGCAATTAATGTGTATTTTATGTCAAATGCACGCATGTTGCAATTGATAATGGGGATAAGTGTAGTTTCTGACAAAAATGACAACTTGTCGGTTTTCAGAAACTAGTATGTTGAGGTGGGGCGAAACTGTGTGGGAGAATCATGAGTGCTGTTTCATTTCCTCATCGGATCGGTTTAGCTCTAGAAGAACCGTGATCGCATCGGGGAACCGTGTGCTGGTCGGTGCGGATGGTGCGGTTGTGGAAGTGACGTCTTACCGTGCATTTTGGCCGCTAGCTCAACGGTCAGCCTTCCAAATCTGCCATATATAAGCCAGTTTGTGGAATCGCTTTATGGCTATGCAATCCTGCCGGTACTCTGAAATTGTGAGTAGTGAGATTTTCAAGCCGCGCAATATCATCGTGACCGGCGGCTGCGGGTTTATCGGAGCCAATTTCGTGCGCTATGTGGCACGTAACCATCCTGACGTGCGCATAACCGTGCTCGATAAACTGACCTATGCCGGAAATCCGCAGAATATCGCCGGTCTTCCGCAATCGCAAGTCAAACTTGTGCAAGGTGATATTTGCGATGTTGCGTTACTGGAACGTATCGTGCCTGGTCATGACGCGATCGTGCATTTCGCGGCCGAATCGCACAACGACAATTCCATCGCCAATCCTGAACCCTTCATCACAACAAACGTGGAAGGCACGTTCCATTTGCTTGAAGCCGCCCGTAAGCATGACGTGCGATTCCACCACATCAGCACCGACGAAGTATACGGCGACCTGGCGTTGGACGATCCGGCGCGATTCGACGAAAACTCGCCGTACCGCCCGTCAAGCCCGTACAGCGCGTCGAAAGCCGCGTCC
>OLQY01000951.1_pt1 | contig 28391 bp, 28 predicted proteins | sample 1672851 | NCBI WGS metagenome assembly OLQY01 (sample SAMEA3136730, study PRJEB25190) | human gut metagenome | reverse complement strand
AGAGCATCTGCCTTACAAGCAGAGGGTCACAGGTTCGAGCCCTGTAGGTCCCATTCATGCCGCAGTGGCGGAACTGGCAGACGCGCAGGACTTAAAATCCTGTTGTAGTGATACAGTACCGGTTCGATTCCGGTCTGCGGCATTCATTCAAAACACTTGACAAGAGTGTTATAATGAATGAGTAAATAAAATATGTGTGTGTAGCTCAGCTGGATAGAGCACTTGGCTACGGACCAAGGTGTCGGGGGTTCGAATCCTCTCACGCACGTTAGTAACAAAAAGAGACAGGACTAGATGTTCTGTCTCTTTTTGTTACGAGCCGAGGCGGATGATACGAACCCGTGATTATTCACGGATTCGTATCTCGCCTCCGGCTCGGTCGGTGCTAACGGAAGTCCACTGGACTTCCAGCGGTCTCGCCTCCGGCTCGGTCGTTGCTGAACAGGCGCCACTGGCGCCTAGCAACCTCTCACGCACTGATAATTGATATCAGATGGAGCGAAATTATAGAAATTATAGGTTATCGATAATTTTGGATGCTCTTTGCACATAGTTTTATAGAATTTTTTTAGGAGGTACTTCAGATATGAGTAAGCTTTTGGTGGCATGGCATCATTTTAAGACGATTACGACGCATAGAATTCTGGTGATGCAGGGATGTTTCAAGATGGGGTTGTACTGGCAGGGGTTGACACATGATCTTTCGAAGTATTCCCCAACGGAATTTAAAACAGGTGTTCAGTATTATCAAGGAGACAAGAGCCCGAATGCTGCAGAGAGGGAAGCAAAGGGTTATTCAGAGTCCTGGCTGCACCATAAGGGCAGAAACCGTCATCATTATGAATATTGGACGGATGTGACGAAGGATCGCAGTCTTGGTATTGTCGGAATTAAGATGCCGGTTAAATATGTAGCTGAAATGTTTGCGGATCGCGTAGCTGCCTGCAAAACTTATGAAAAAGACAGGTATACAACGATGAGTCCGTGGAGATACTATAAGAGAACGAAAGAGTATATTACAATTCATCCGGAAACACGTAAGCTTTTGGAACGCTTGCTCAAAATGCTGGCAGTTAAAGGCGAGGATGAAGTATACCGCTATTTGCGATATCTGATCAGAGTTAAAAAAACATATTGAGAAACACATAAAAAAAACAAATCCGGGTCATACTATTGACGTACCATAATTAAAGGAGGTTAATCGTATGGCAAAGAATAAAACAAGCTACAATAATAAAACATCCGACTGCAGTAACAGTACGAATAGTACCAATAGCACAAACTGCAGAAACAGCGCAAGTGATAAGGCAGGGCATGCAGCGAAGAGCGCATACAAAAATACCGCAGATAGCATGAAAAACAGTGAAGATTCGGAAGATGAGTATTCACAGAAGAACACTTATAAAAACGCATACAAAAACAGTAGGGAACGATAGAAGAATAAAAATAATTTGACAGCTGCCGCAGTCTATTCGACTGCGGCAGTTTTTTCGCATATAATATAAATAAAAGGAGTATTTGAAAGTCATGGCATTTCAATTAATTTCCGCAAGGGAAGCCGAAAGCCTGATGAATCATTGGGAGTATGTTGTTATTGATCTTCGGAATGATAGAGATTACAGAAAAGGTCATATGCAGGGAGCTCTCAATCTTCCCTATGAATTTCTGGATCATTATATAGAAAAACTTCCCAAAAGCAGGCGATATATCCTTTATTGCAGCCATGGCGGAGCCAGTATGCTCGCCGGCAGGAGGATGTCAGAACAGGGGTTGGATGTTTTAAGTATAAGTGGTGGAATTTTATCATACAGGGGTCGCTTATTTGTATAAAAAGTCAAAAATAATAAATTACGTAAGGCGTGTCTTGCCTGAGATTTATAAAAAGTATATACTAAAGATTGAAGCCGAACGGACAGAGGAGAAGAATAATGGAGAATAATACATTTGAATATGTTGTACCATGTCATTTTGGCATGGAAGCCGTACTTAAAAGAGAAATTATGGCACTGGGATACGAAATCGTCAATGTGGCAGATGGCAGAGTTACCTTTAGAGGAGATGAAAAAGCCATTGCACGGGCGAATATTTTTTTAAGAACAGCAGAAAGAGTTCTGCTCTGTGTAGGCAGATTTAAAGCAAGGACTTTTGATGAACTTTTTGAGGCAACGAAGGCGATTCCATGGGGAGATTATATCCCGGTCAACGGAAAATTCTGGGTCAAAAAGGCTTCAACAGCCAAGAGTCAGTTATTCAGCAGTTCGGACATTCAGTCAATTGTGAAGAAGGCAATCGTTGAACGTCTGAAGATGACATACAGAGTAGATTGGTTCAAAGAAGACGGAGATGAATATCCGTTAAGAGTTTTTATCCTGAAGGATGAAGTAACGCTTGCACTGGATACCACAGGTGAATCACTTCACAAGAGAGGTTATAGAAAATTGACCGGTAAGGCACCGGTGTCTGAAACACTGGCGGCGGCATTGATTATGCTGACACCATGGAATAAGGATCGAATTCTGGTGGATCCTTTCTGTGGCAGCGGAACATTTCCAATTGAGGCAGCAATGATCGGCGCCAATATTGCACCGGGTATGAATCGTGAATTTACGGCTGAGGCATGGAAACATCTTCTTCCGATGAAGGGGTGGTATGATGCAGTGACAGAGGCTAATGACCTGATCTGCAATGACGTGGAGATGCGTATACAGGGATATGATATTGATGGTGAAGTTATCAAGGTTGCGATGGCCAATGCCAGAGAAGCAGGTGTGGATCATCTGATCCATTTCCAGCAGCGTCCGGTCAGCGAACTGCGTCATCCGAAGAAGTATGGTTTTGTGATTACAAATCCGCCGTACGGTGAACGACTGGAGGAGAAGGAAGCTTTGCCGGCTCTTTATACAGATATCGGTAATGCGTTCAGACATTTGGACAGCTGGTCCTACTATGTACTGACTTCTTATGAGGATGCCGAACGATATATTGGGCGAAAGGCAGATAAGAATCGTAAGATTTATAATGGTATGATTAAGACTTATTTTTATCAATTTATGGGACCAAAGCCACCAAAAAGAGTGGATAACAGGAGGTTCAATTGAAACACTTAAAGCGTTTCATTGTTCTGGCAATGGTACTTGGCATAGGAGGTATTCTTTTGATGCGGGTACCTGCCACACAGTTTCGCGGGCAGGATTCTCAGGAACTGACCAGACATTACAATTTAATTAAAGCAAAGGACATTAACAGCAGAACAATTAGCCTCTATAGTGATGACCGGAAAGTGGAAACGGACGGCAACGACCAAATCTGGATGTCAGATGATATGACATTAATGATTCCGGAAACGATGGTTAATGATCTCTTTCAATGTACAGCGGCCAGGATGGATGGTGATATCATCAAACTGATCAAAGGTCAGAAAACCTGTGAGATTGACATTCAAAAAAATCGGGTTCGGACAGATGACGGATGGACAGAGGCCAGGATAGCAGAATTTGATCGGCATGGCAATATCTGTCTTTCTGTGAACTATCTTGCAGATTATTTTGATTATGATTATCAGTGGGATGATGAAAATAACACGGCAATGCTGGCGACACCGGAAGATGAACCGGTGTCACTGCCGGTCAGATATGATCTGCGTGATTATGGAAGAGTTTCTGAAGTAAGGGACCAGGGAAGCTGGGGAACCTGTTGGGCTTTCGCTGCTTTGTCTGCATTGGAATCTTCTCTGCTGCCGGATGAGAAATGTGAGTTTTCTGTCGATCATTTGGCGATGAATAACGGATTTAATGCGGATCTGGACGATGGCGGAGATTATAATATGGCATTGGCGTATATGACAAGCTGGAGGGGCCCTGTGACGGAGGCGCAGGATCCTTATGGCGATGGGAAATATGAAGATGGCCTCAGTGCGGCGGTACATCTTCAGGATGCGGTGATTATCAACGAAAGGGATTATTCGCAGATTAAGCAGTTGATTATGCAATACGGAGCTGTGCAGTCGGCAATCTATTCCCAGCCGGATATTCGTTCACTCAGCGCCTATTATAATGAGGAAAATGCCGCTTATTATTATCCCGAAAGTCAGGAATGCAACCATGATATTGATATTATCGGATGGGATGACACCTATCCGAAAGAAAATTTTGTTACAGAGCCGGAGAAGGACGGCGCTTTTATCTGCAAGAACAGCTGGGGGGCCGATTTCGGTCAGAATGGATTTTTCTATATATCCTACGAAGACCCGAATATTGGTGTCTATGGTGTATCCTATACGGGTGTGGAAGATGCAGATAATTATGACCGGATCTATCAGACGGATTTGCTTGGATGGACGGGATCTATTGGATATAATGAACCAATGGCCTGGTTTTCGAGCGTTTATCAGACGGACAGCAAGAACACGCTTCGGGCGGCAGGTTTTTATGCCACGGATGAAGAGACATATTATGATATTTATCTGGTGAGAGATTTTGAGGGCATTGAAGATATGGACCGCAGAGTTTTTTTACAGAGTGGCTATATTAAAGATAAAGGCTATTATACCATTCCATTGGAGAATCCACAGCCCTTGGAGGCAGACCAGCGCTTTGCGGTGATCGTGCAGATATACACCAGGGACTCCATGCATCCAATCGCGATAGAATATGTATCCAATGAGCTGACGGTGGAGGCCGATATTTCTGATGGTGAGAGCTATATGAGCTATAATGGCAGTTTATGGAGCCATATGGAGGAAGCATCCGCATGCAATGCCTGTCTCAAAGCTTATACAGATTTAACTCCGGATCAATAAGACGGGGATGAATTATGACGGGTATTCGTTGAGAGAATGAGGAGAGATAATTATGCAGCGCATTATATTTGCAACAACCAATGAGAATAAAATGAAAGAGATCAGAGAGATTCTGGCGGATTTTCCGGTAGAAATCCTGTCCCTTAAAGAAGCCGGTATTCAGGCGGACATTGATGAAAATGGCAGCAGTTTTGAAGAAAATGCGGCAATTAAAGCGGAGGCCATCGAAAGAATGACTGGTGCGATTGTGTTGGCAGATGATTCAGGACTCGAGATTGATTATTTAAACGGTGAACCGGGAATTTATTCTGCACGTTACATGGGTGAGGAGACTTCGTATCACATCAAAAATGCCAATCTGATAGAAAGATTAACAGGCGTTCCGGATGGAAAGCGGACGGCCAGATTCGTGTGTTGTGTGGCAGCGGCTTTCCCGGACAGAAAAACAGAAGTTGTTCGGGGAACAATTGAAGGCCGTATAGGCTATAAAGAGGAAGGGGAAAATGGCTTCGGCTATGATCCGATCTTTTATGTACCGGAATATGGTTGTACAACGGCATCTATGTCTTCGGAGACGAAGAATGCCATTAGTCACAGAGGAAAGGCATTGCAGCTGATTAAGCCTGTTATAGGCGCTTATCTTGATACAAAGGGGATATAATGAGAGTACTTCTTGTCAGTGATTCACATGGAAGAAATCAGAATATGGAAAAGGTTATCAGAAAAGTCAGTCCCGTTGACCTTCTGATCCATCTGGGGGATCTGGAGGGCAGTGAGGGCTATCTGGAGGCAATCGCACCCTGTCCGGTAGAGATGGTGGCCGGCAACAATGACTTCTTTTCAAGGCTTCCGAGGGAGAAGGTCATTACGATTGGCAGGCATCAGATCTTTATGACGCATGGCCATAATTACTATGTGAATTATGGCTATGGGGAATTAAGGGCAGCAGCAAAATCAAGAGGGTGCGATTATGCTTTCTTTGGTCATATTCACAGGCCTGTGTTGGATGATACGGAAGAAGTAACTGTTGTCAATCCAGGAAGCATTTCTCTTCCAAGGCAGGATAATCGAAGACCATCCTATGCGATCCTGGATGTCAACCGAAAGGGAGATTTTGACATCGAAATCTATTATCTCTAGGGAGGATTCTGCGGTTTTTGAAGTCGGATAGCAGCCATTTTTGTTGAATTACATATGCAAAATAAAAAATTTAAAAAAATTAAAAAAAAGGGTTGACATTTTGCTGTTTGTAATATAGAATATATCTTGCGTCACGGATGAAATGCTGTTGATGAAACGGGGTGTGGCTCAGCTTGGCTAGAGCGCTTGATTTGGGATCAAGAGGTCGCAGGTTCGAATCCTGTCACCCCGATGACCATAAATAGATAATAAATAGATAAACAAAAATAGAAAAGCTGTTGTTTTACAGATGAGATTTGTAAAACAACAGCTTTTTTAAATATTTGGATATTGGAAAGGTTTAAAATTTTCGGATGATCCGGTGCTTGGCACTATTTCTTTAAACGTTTCAGTTCACCTTTCAGAATGATCATAATATAACCGCGGATGTCGTGCGGATTCTGAATTTCAACTGCAGCAAAGAGCATGTTAGGTGTTGGATATTTTGGAAGATAAGCGTAATAGGAAGGCACCCATTCTGTCGGCCGTTCTGTCGGACTGTATTTTTTCTTTGCCTGATAAAGATCACGGTAACCATAACAATCGTTCAAATGATCATAGATAAATCGAAGCAGACGTTCCATTGGATTTTTGCTTTCTGTATCCAAACCGGCTAATGGGGCAACACCGAGACTGCCGTATCCAATACCTTCTTCTTTAAATACCTGGAATGCCTGATAAATAATCGTTTCCATTACACCGCCGGGAGCATCCTTGCCATGCCTTGTGACATCCGCCATATAACCGTTTTTGCCAAGAAATGGTACAAAGACAATGAAAGCAACCATTTTCTCATCTGAATTCAGTGCATAGAAATAACGTTTGTCCATTGGATTTTCCAATCCGACGGTACCCATGGTAAACTGCAACATGCCGCTTTTTTTAACTTCCAGCCATTCATTGGTAATGCGGTTGAATTCTTTGTCTATGGCAGGGTCACGTTTTTCAAGAACTTTGTATTCATGGACGGTGACACCGGCTTTGGTGGCATGATTGATATTCATACGCATTTTAGCACCCTTTTTGCCGGTAATCTCATAGTCAGAAAGCTGAAACGGGCCTCTTCGCCGCTTTTTACAAGGCCAAAACCCTGCTTTTCATATCAGGAGGATATCCGGAAATGTCTGGATGCGGGTATGAATACACATTTAAGCAAACCGATAGAGATTAAAAAACCACTTCAACAGTATTTTTGAAAAAGGATACTGATTTGGAACGGTTTTATTTTTGGTTTACAGAAAACCATGAGTTCTCAAATAGGCTCTTTTTTGATGGGACATATCGGAGTCTTTACTGTTTTTTCGGTATTTGAGAGGTGTTTCGCCATAATAGCTGTAAAAAGCACTGGAGAAGGCCCGTGCATCCGAAAAACCGTTGTCCAGAGCAATTTGCAGTATAGACAGATCCGTGTCCATCAGATCCTGATAGGCATGATGAACACGGATGCTGGTCAGATATTTCTTGAAAGTGGTGTCCATGTATGTTTTAAATGTACGTGAGAGATGTTCCTTTGAGAGTGAAAAAACATCGGCCAGCATTTCTAATGAAAGTGGTTCCATATAATGGTTATCAATATAGTCGATAATTTCTGTGCAGCGTTCAATATGCTTTTGTGATTTGATAGAATGAGGAACGAGTTTTGGGGCTTTACATTCGGAAAACAGAATGTAAAGAATTTCATAAAAGAAACTGTTGAGCTTTAGTTGATAAAGAGGAAGTTGGCTGCGATTGCGGAAAATCGGATAAATTTCCGCAAAAGCAGATTCCAATTTATTATAAGCATCAGATGAAGGCTCTACGATATAGCGGTAATTATTAAAAGTCGGAAAAACAGCCATGAGAAAACTATATGGAAAGATAATCGAAAGCATTTCGCTTTCTGAATGATAGTTTGTATGACAGCCATGAATGTCGCAGCTGTTGATTAACAGGATGTCATGAGGATGTGCTTTGAGTTCATGTCCGTTAATTTCAAATAAGCAGGAACCTTTGATGATATATGAAATTTCCAGACTTCGATGCCAGTGCTTCTTGACATCGGTAATACAATTTTCTGATTGAAGATAGACCCATGCGAGAAATTGTTCAGGAACTTTGATCGTTTCATGAAAATAATCCATAATTGCCTCCCTTTTGAAAATTCATAGCATAAAAATATCAAAAAAATGATAAATAAATGTAATATTAGTATAATTTATAAGCAAAAAAATGTCAATTAAAAGAATAAAAACTGATAAAACATCAAAAAAATGATGATGAGTCAAAAATAAAACATCAAAAAAATGTATTTTACTTGTTAAAAAATGAGATGATTATTCACAGGGATTGATTATAATAGAGATATCAATTCAACGAATAAAAATATCAGGTGCTATTAGTAACCGGTATCTGCCGGTAAGGGTGAGGGAGGAATAGCGTTTTATGAACAGGAAGAAGTCTTTTAATCGTCCGGCTTTGTGGGAACATCTTTTATTTTTGGGTCCGGCATCAATTGTGTTTCTCATTGTCATTATTATACCGTTTATCATCAGTGTTGGCTATTCGTTTACAGACTGGAACGGTGTATCTTCAAATATTTCATTTATAGGTATCAAGAATTTCATAGATATTTTTACCGGAAAGAGTAATTTTCTCGGTGCATTCAAGTTTACATTCATTATTGCAATATGTAATGTTGTTTGCATGAACATAGCAGGTATTGCGATAGCAGCACTGTTAACGACAAAAATTCCGTTGCAGAGTGCATTTCGAGTTGTATTTTATCTTCCGAATATCATCGGAGGATTGATCCTTGGTTTTGTATGGCAGTTTATTTTTATCAATGGTGTACCTGCAATCGGCAAATTATTGCATTTCGGGCCGTTGATGACTCCGTGGCTTGGAACAGAAATGACGGCCTATGCAGCCATTGTGATTGTATCCGTGTGGCAGGGAATGGGGTATGTGATGGTTATCATGATTGCTGCGTTAACCGGCATTTCTTCAGAACTTGTTGAAGCAGCCAAGATTGATGGTGCCAACGCATTTCAGATTTTCTTTAAGATCAAGCTGCCTTTATGTATGCCATATATTACATTATGCCTGTTCTGGACGATTTCTCAGGCATTCAAGATGTTTGATCTGAATTATTCTTTGACAAAGGGAGGGCCGTATGGCTCCACAGTATCTCTTGCATTGAATATTTATAATGATGCCTTTGCGAATAATAAATATGGTCTTGCAACAGCAGAATCCTTTGTATTTTTTGTGATTATCCTGGTTATTACATCTGTTCAGATGTATTTCTCCAGAAAGAAAGAGGAGGAATTGATGTAATGAACAAAAGAGCGAAAAAGCAAAAAGCCATTATATTTGTGATCGTATTGATTCTGGCATTAATCTTCGTATATCCGCTTTTTTTAATTGTGATGAACTCAGTTAAGCCGTTAGCTCAGATTTTGACAAAGCCTTTGAGCTGGCCGGATGTTTTTCAGACAGAAAATTATGTAAAGGCATTTAAAGAAGTGAATGTACTGCATGTCATGAAGAATACAGCCGTTTTGACGATAGGTTCTGTTGCAGGTATTACTTTACTTGCGGCGATGACTGCATATTGGACATTCAGATATCAGACGAAATATTCAAAAGTCTTTGAGACCTTTGTTATATTATCGATGTTGATTCCCTTTGCATCATTGATGCTGCCCCTTGTACAGGTAATGAAAGTACTGGGACTCAATAATTCTATGTTTGGAACAATTCTGACTTATTGGGGAATCGGTCTTGCTTTTGCGTTTTTTATGATGCAGAGTGCGGTCAAAGGGCTTCCGGTGGAACTGGAAGAGTCAGCTCGAATTGATGGCTGTTCAAGAACAAGAATTTTCTTTTCAATCATCATTCCGCTTTTGAAGCCAACAATGGTCAGCGTGGTGTTGATGGATATGTTCTGGATATGGAATGATTTTATGGTTCCGTTAATTATGATGAATAATGAACGATTGATGACGATTCAGTTGTCAATCAGCAGATTATTCGGACAGTACGCCAGTAAATGGGATATTGCATTGCCGGCATTGGTAATGACGATTCTGCCGATTGTTATTGTATTTATTCTTTTACAGAAAAAGATCATGGACGGTGTTATTGCCGGGGCTGTAAAAGGTTAAATAATAGAGGAAACTTAACTAAAGGATTAAGGAGGAAGACGATGAAGAAGATGAAAAAAGCAGCAGCTTTAATGATGACAGTTGCAATGATGCTCAGCATGGCTGCATGCGGCAACAGTGGTGCAAAGGAAACAACAGGTGCAGCAGAAGGATCTGATACACAGGTGGCATCTCAGGCAGCAGATGGTGAGGAGAAGACAATTTATATTTATCAGATGAAAACAGAAATTCAGGATGCCCTTGAGAAGGTGTGTGAAGTTTACTCTGAATCTCATCCAGGGGTTAAATTTGTCTGCGAGTCTGCATCTGATAATTATGCAACGAGTTTGAAGACAAAGTTTTCAGGCGGTGATGCACCGGACATTTTCAGTATTCAGGGGTATTCAGATGCACTTGTGTGGCAGTCACAGTTAGCAGATCTGACAGGTGAACCTTTTACATCTGAAATGATAGATACTTCAGCAGAAAATGTTACGCTTGACGGTAAAGTGGTTGCATTTCCTTTGTCTGTAGAGGCAGCAGGTTATGTTTATAATACAGCACTTTTTGAACAGGCAGGTATTACAAAAGTACCGACAACAAAAGAAGAATTAGCAGAAGATGTACAGAAACTGGCAGATGCCGGTGTATCCGCACCTATTTCAGAAACTTATATGGACTGGTATCAGTTAGGCAACTTTATGATCAACCTTGGTTTTGCTGGCCAGGAAGATCCTAAGGCATTCATTGATGGTTTGTCGGATGGTTCTGCATCATTTGTGGGAAATAAAGTATTTGAAGAACTGGCAGATTTCATTACATTTGAATATGCTTTAGATACAAATCCTTCAACAACAGACTTTAATACACAGACATCTTTAGTTGGTTCCGGTGATATGGCTATTACAATCGGCGGTAACTGGTCACAGCCAACGTATGATGCAATCAACCCGGATCTGCCTGTAAGTCTGATGGGTATTCCTTATTCTAGTGATGAAAAAGAAAATGATCAGTTATATTTGGTAGGTACATACTGGGGTGTCAACAAGGATTCCGAGAATCTTGATACAGTTAAAGACTTTATCAACTGGCTTGTTACATCTGATGAAGGTAAAGAATGCATGACAAAGACATTACAGCTGATTCCTGCATACAACAATATGGAAGCAGATGCGGACAGTATTGGTACTCTTGGCAAAGCTGTTTCTGATTACATGGCAGCAGGCAAAGTAGACAACATCTACTATACATTCTATCCGGATGGTTTTGCGCAGGCAGCAGGTGAAGCTGTACAGAAACTTGGTGCAGGCAAATCCACAAACGAGGAATTCCTTCAGGAGCTTCAGGATGCCTGGGATAACCTTTCTAAATAATAGCTCAAAAATTAAATTTACAGAATTGGCAGGTTAATCAATGAAAAAAGAACAAATTGAAGAAATCATCAGCAAAATGACACTGCATGAAAAAGTTCTCTTGTGTACAGGAAAGAATTCATGGAGAACAAGAGATTATGAAAAACTTGGCATTCCATCAATTCTGGTAAGCGATGGAACAAGCGGTGTAAGATTTCAGATTGGTTCTGATCAGCCAGAGGAGATGTCTTTTTATGACAGCCTTGGTGGCAGTTTTGACAATGAGGAAGCCATGTCACGTACATACAGAGCCACTTGTTTTCCAAGTGGCTCTGCTATTGCCTCTTCATGGGATACAGAGTTGATCGGAGAAATCGGTAAAAAACTTGCAGGTGAGTGCAAGGAACTTGGAATTAATATGCTTTTGGGACCGGGAATGAATATTCACAGACATCCATTGACGGCAAGAAATTTTGAATATTATTCAGAAGATCCGGTTATAACAGGTGAGATGGCAGCAGCGATTGTGAGCAGTGTACAGCATGAAGGTGTCGGCACATGTATGAAACATTTTGCATGTCATAATTCGGATTCCAGGCGTACGCGTGTGAATGTACATGTTAGTGAAAGAGCACTACGGGAGATTTATCTTGCAGGTTACGAGCGGGTTGTGAGAAAAGCACATCCGGTGAGTCTGATGACCGCTTATAATAAGATTAATGGAGAAGAAGTCAGCGGTGATAACAGAATAACAAGAGATATTCTGAAGGGCGAATGGGGATTTGACGGTACTGTCGTTTGCGACTGGGGAGCCGTTAAAGATCCGGTTGAAGCGAGTAAAGGACGGATTGATCTTCAGATGCCTTTAAGCAAGAGTTCTGCTGCTTATCTTGAACAAGCTGTAGAGACTGGACAGTTGGATGAAAAGTTGGTTAATGAAAGAGTAGCGCGAATTTTGAAACTTGTTTTCCAATTAAAAGAGTGGGAAGCAGAATGGGATACAGTGAAGCATGAAGACAGTCATTGGTTGGCAGTTGAAGCTGCTGCAGAGTCTATGGTTCTTGTAAAGAATGAAAATCGGATTTTGCCGTTAAAACCACAAAAAGGTGAGAAAATTGCTGTACTGGGACATATGGCAAAAGAACCGAAATATCAGGGAACTGGATGCGCAGCAGTTCATGCCAGAAAGGTTGATATACCATATGAACAGATGATTCCGTATTTAACAGAGTGTGAAGTTAAATTTGCAGAGGGATATCAGGCCGATGGAACGACAACAGATGAATTGATTAGAGAAGCCGTTCAAACAGCAAAGGAAGCGAATCAGGTTCTTCTGTTTGTGGGAAGTTTTCTTCCTGGTGAAGATGATGATTATAATCGTAAAGATATCAAATTGTCGGAAGGAATGACGCGATTAATTGATGCTGTTTCTGCAGTGAATAAAAATTGTATTGTTATCTTATCCAGCGGAGAAGTTTGTGAAATGCCATGGCGTCATCAGGTTTCAGCCGTACTTTTGACATGGTTTTCAGGTGAAGGTATGGGTAGTGCCATTGCAGATATTCTGTTTGGAAAAGTATCACCATCCGGTCGTCTGGCTAACACAGTTCCGGAGCGTCTGCAGGATACACCGGCCTACCTTTCATTTGATGGTAATGTATATGAAATTCCATATGCGGAAGATATCTATGTCGGATATCGCTATTATGAAAAGAAGGGTATTCAGCCAGCCTATCCTTTCGGATATGGTTTGTCATATACATCATTTGAATATGAACATCTGGCGGTCAGCGAAGAGAATGACCATACAATCGTGACAGTTGATGTGACCAATACAGGTGCTGTAGCGGCAAAACATGTTGTAGAACTTTTTATTGAACCAAAGATGAAGACAAGACTGCCAAGACCGGTGAGAGAATTAAAAGCATTCAAGAAGATATTTTTACAGCCGGGTGAGAAAAAGCAAGTATGTTTTTCGTTGGAGCGCAGAGATTTTGCATATTATGATCCAAAGGTGAAAGACTGGGTGATTGAGAATGGCGCCTATGCGATTGAAATCTGTCATGACAGCATGAATGTGGCAGTGTCTGCAGAAATTACAAAATCCGGTGAAAAATATCTTGTACCATTGGGCTATGACTGTGGTTTTTATGAAATGTTCCAGTATCCTGAAGTGAAGAAAATGTTCTATGAATTCCTCGTAGAGCAGGGGCTTGTGACCGCAGATCAGGTGAATGATAATCTTGAAAAAGGTATTATTTGGAGTTTCTGGGCAGTCAGATCTTATCTGGATATGAATAGTAATGGTTTGATCAGCTTTGAGGCATATAACAGATTCATAGACAGGGCCAATGAAGTCATCAAAAAGATGAAAGCAAAATAGCAGGCAGGCACTGTCATCAGATTTTGTATAGGATTTGGAGTCGAAAAACTGAGTGGAGTAAATAGATATGGCAGTAAAATTATACCATGGAGATATTGTGTATACGCCATCTGCAGATGCGTTGGCAGTTTATGAAAACAGCTATATTGCAGTGGATAGTGGAAAAGTCGAGGGGATTTATCCGGTAATTCCGGAGAAATATAAGCATGTAGAATGTATAGATTATGGACGTCAGATGATCATTCCGGCCTTTTCGGATCTGCATGTGCATGGTTCACAGTATGTGCAGCGTGGAATAGGCATGGATTGTCTTCTTTCCAATTGGTTGAATCATTACACATTTCCGCAGGAAGCAGGATTTAAAGATCTGTCTTATGCAAAGAAGTGTTATGATGCTTTTGTGGATGATATGATTTGTCATGGAACATTTCATGCCAATGTTTTTGGAACCATCCATCGTGAGGCAACAGACTATTTGTTCAGGAAAATGGAAGAAAAGGGCATGTATGGTTTTGTAGGAAAAGTCAATATGGATTGTAATTCTCCGGAGTTTCTTATTGAGACAACAGAAGATTCACTGAGAGAAACAGAAATCTATCTGGACAGTCATACAGGCAGCGGGAAAGTCAAACCGATTCTTGCACCGCGTTTTGCACCGACATGCAGTGAAAAACTGATGACAGGTCTCGGCATGCTTGCAGCGAAGTACCATTGCGGTGTGCATACACATCTGGTGGAATCGATCTGGGAAGCAGAGGAAGCATTAAGATGTTTCCCTGGATATCATTCAGATGCAGAGATTTATGAGCGTGCCGGTCTGATGGACTATGGCCCTTCAATTTTTGCACACGTTATTTTCCCGACAGAAGAAGACAAGCGCATCATGAAAAAGCACGGCAGTTTTTCAGTTCACTGTCCGGATGCGACAACCAATATTATTGCGGGCATTATGCCGCTGGCGGCTATGCATGATGAAGAACTGAAGATTGCTATTGGTTCAGATGTGGCCGGAGGACACAGCATTGCCATATACAAGCAGATTGCGCGTGCCGTTCAGCTCTCAAAATTAAAGGAATTTTATGAGCCGGATCAGAGTAAGACAATTACGCTTACGCAGGCTTTTTATCATGCAACAAAAGAAGCAGGAAGCGTCTTTGGAAAAGTCGGATCCTTTGAAAAGGGATATCAGTTTAATGCTCTGGTTATTGATACAATGGAAGATTCATGGGTACCGCTTACAGCAGAAGAGCGTCTGGAGCGATTCTGTTATATAGGGGATGACCGGAACATCCGAGCAAGATTTATAGACGGGAAAGAGATTCATTTTGAAAACTAATTAAAACCAAATAGGTAAAAAAACATGGAAAAACACAGCATTTTAAGTTGAGTGGTAAGGGATATCGGTTTAAATGCTGTGTTTTCTGCGGTTAGAGAAAAGTTTTGTAACATAAAATATTCCAATATGGTCAATTAAACTAAATAATACGAGATAATCACATAATTTAGATTCCAGTATGAAAGTAATTAATTATAATCTGTTTAAGTATAACATTAGAACGAAGAAAAGTCTATAGGAGTAAATAGCAAGTCGAGACTTTATAAGATATGCTAATTAAATTATAAGTAAAAACGACATAATGACATATGGAATAAAACTTGAAAATTTTAAAAATAAGGTGTAATATAAAAACAGGACAATATGGAACAGGAGGTAAAAGACATGCGGCTGGAATTGCAATTTGATTTAGATAAACCGGAAATAAATTTAGATTACAGGAGACTCATTTTATCCTGGCTGAAGGCTGGCTTAACCAGATGTAATCAGGGGAAATATTATGAACGGTATTTTGGCGGGACAGAGCAAAAGGACTATTCATTTACAGTACTTTTAGGACGTGCCAAATTTACCCGTGAGAAAATATATCTGCCGGAGCCAAAAATGAAAGTCATTTTCTCTGCAGATAACAGGCATAAAACAGGTTTGATTTTTTATTCATCTTTTCTTGGAATGAAGAATAATCATTATCCGCTTCCGGAGGGAAATACAATGACACTTCGACGTGTCTCGCAGAAAAGGGAGCAGTTAATCAACGAGTCGACAATTTATTTTCAGACCTGCCTTGGAAATGGATTATGTATTCGTGAACATGACAGAGAAACCAATCGCGACAGATTCATTACATACAAGGATAGTGATTTTAGAGAAAAAGCAATAGAAATTCTCAAGTATCAGGCCAGTATGGCGGGATTTCCAGAGAGTATACTGGAAGACTTGTCTATAGAGCCGGTGCAATGTAAGAAAGTACTCGTATATTTTTATAAACGATATATAGATGTTTCTGTAGGAATCTTTAAGATGCATGGCAATCCAGATGTGCTGCAGTATTTCTATGAAGCAGGAATGTGCAGCAAAAAATCTGCGGGCTTTGGGCAGGTCAATATTTTAAGACAGGGGGAAGCAGGGGATGAATAATGATTGGAGGACCCTGGAACCGTATGACTGGCGTTATTCGGCAGCCATCACGGGGCTCATAAGGTACTTTAAGTACTTTGATGAAAAAAAGGATGACTGGAAGATTGAAAACGAATGTCTTATTTATAATCCGGCCAGTATTACACAACATGATTATTTAAAATTTGTAGAGGATAATTATCCAGAAGATATGGCACATCTTATCATAGAGAATATGATTCGTCAAGACGATTTGAATGAGGAACAGATAAAAAAAGTGAATGAGAAGATGGTCGCCAACACAGTGCTGAAGAAGACTTTTAAATCTATCAAGTTTGATGGTTCAAATGCCCATCAGATACAGCAATTACTGAATGATAATCGGGAGGAAATTATAAGAGAAACATTTCGAAATAAATTGAATTTATATCGAAATTATTGCAATACCAATCAATTATTTCAAGAAGCAAAAGAATGCTGTCGCCTGCTTGGATATTATATAGATATGCCTAAGAAGGGGAAATCCTTGGCTTATAATTTTAATCTGAATAATTTTGCAGGAACAGATGATGAAGTGTTTGATTTCATCCCTTTTGCATTTCAGGGCGTGCGGGATTTCTTCTTTGTCAATGATAATGTGGAATTGGAGAATTTATATAAAACAAATTCAATTTTCGCATACAAACTGGCTGAGGAAAGAAAAAGAGCAGAAGAGAATGGCAAGAGTCTGGATTCACGGCAGATATTTTTTAAGCTGTTGCTGGAAACGGATAAGTTTATTCAAAGTGATATAGAAATTATTACGAAAAATATCGATGCTTCATATTATGAAACATTATATTTGAGAAAACAAAGCTTAAATGTTTTGCGGGGACTGAAAACAGGGAAGGATGGAAAAAATCCGTATCAGTGTTTTTGCTTTCGAATTAAAATAACGGATAAGTATTATATTGATGTATTTAAAGAAGTAACGGATGCAATTGTAAATTTAACATTGTTGGATAATTTGCTGGATTATATGTTAAAGAATAACCGAGAGAGTGGGTATACATACGTCATTTTCCAGTTAATTCGAGTCAATATTTTGATAAAGGAGGATAAAGAATTGGAACAGAAAACAAAGCAGGCATACAAGTGCGCAAAACAGATGGCATGGAAAATGACAGGAACAGTCTATAAATTGCCTGATAACAAGCTGAATGCATATCGACAGAAACTGACAAGTGCATTGACATTTGAAGATTTTGACAGGTTTAATATTGTTTTGCTGAACTTATCCAATTACGTGGATGAACCGGTAGACTTTGCTTATGATTTGTTTGAGGATTTCGAAAAAAATAAAGAGCTGGCTTATACATTTGTGAATGCGCTTCGCAGGGAACCGTACGACAAACAAAAAGAAATTTAGAATGTGAGGAAGAATATCATGAAAAAAGCGTTAACATTGACAATCGTGGCAAATATGACATCTAATTATTCAGAAGGTATCGGAAATATTGCAAGTGTGCAGAAAGTTTTTAAGAATAGAAAAGTTTATTCTATGAGGAGTCGTGAAAGTTTAAAAAATGCCATTATGGTCCAGAGTGGGATGTATGATGATTTGGAAACAAGCAAGGATGGCGCTGCTCAGAAAAAGGTAAATGAAGAACTGAATGCAGCAAACTGCAGGGCACTGGAAGGCGGATATATGAGTACCCAGGGAACGACTTGCATTAGAAAGAGTTCTTTCTATTTGACAGATGCCATTGCAACGGAACATTTTGTGAATGAAAACCGCTTTCATAATAATTTGTATCTGGCAACTAATTATGCGGCTTCACAGGGAATTTCTGTTCAGGAAAGCGGTGGTGAATCCGGTTTGATGCCATATCAGTATGAGTATGATAAGTCATTAAAAATATATAGCATGACAATTGATTTGGAGATGATAGGAAAGGACGAAAATTTCCAGATGGAAGCCAATGCAGAAGAAAAGGCAGCACGAGTATGTGTGCTGTTAAATGCAGTGGAAAATTTATCATTGGTGGTAAAGGGCAATCTGGATAATGCAGAACCTATTTTTGCAATCGGTGGATTATCCGATCGAAAGACGCATTACTTTGAAAATGTCATACAGGTAGAGGAATCCCAGCTGATTATTTCACAGGATTTGAAAGATAAACTGGCAAGAGGATTCTCATGTGCGATATTAAGAGGAAATCTTCTGAAAAATGAAAATGAGATTATAAAGGAATTAAATCCGGTGTCAGTCTCAGATTTCTTTGAGAATTTACGTAAAGAAGTTATGAATTATTATGCTAATTAGGAATGAGGAGGATATGGATGAAAGCTTTAAGAATCAAGCTTCATCAGGCAAGTGCCAATTATCGGAAAGAGGAGACGGCGGAAAATAAAATGACGTATCCGCTGCCGCCGATTTCGACAATAACTGGTGCATTGCACAGTATATGCGGGTATCGGGAATACCATGAAATGAATGTCAGCATCCAGGGACGGTTTGCATCTATGCATAGAGAAGCCTATGTAGATCATTGTTTTCTCAACTCTACAATGGATGACCGTGGGATACTTGTGAAAATGAAAAGTGCTTCCATGCTGTCAAATGCATATACGAAAGTAGCTAGTGCAAAAAAATCTCAGGGCAACAGTTTTTTGAAGAACATTACGATTCAGGTGCATGATGAACAATTATTAAATGAATATCGTCAGCTGCGCCAGGAAGGAAATCGTATTGCAGAATGGAAAAAAACAGAATATAAAAATAAATTGGCTGAGTATAAACAGAAAAAGAGTATTTTAGCATTGGAAAAAAAGGAGCAGGAAAAGGGAGCGGAAAAATTCAAGCAGCTTGCAGAAGAAGAACGGAAATTAAAGGAGGAAGAAAAACAATATAAAATCAATGCTGAACGCTATGAAGAAGAACATTATAAGAAACCAATTGCAAAATATCGTACATTGACAAAGTCGTTAAAATATTATGAAATTTTGGATGATATTGAATTGGTCATACATGTTCAGGCTTCGGATGAAACGTTATGTGATATTTATAATCATATAGATGATTTAAAGGCACTTGGCAGAAGTGAAGATTTTGTTGATGTAGAAGATATACAGTTTGTTAACCTGGAACAGGACGAAGAATCCTACAGGAGTTGCTATTCTGCGTATTTGAATTATGAGGATGTGATGAATGAAAGAATAAACACAGGCTGGTATGAAAACAGAGATATTTCGGGAACTAAGTATTATCTTGGAAAAAAATATGATGTCAGTACAGGAAAGCGAATCTTTACGGAAAAAGTGAAAGTCATTTATACATCGGATTTCACAATTGATGAAACCAGTGAAAATGTGTGGGTGGATAAAGAAGCCGAGACAGAAGACGGACAAGTTTATATTGTTAATTTTTTATAAGGGTTATAAAGCTATTCTTGTCGGTGACAGGAATAGCTTTTGCTTAAAGAGGGAAACAAATGAAAAAAACAGATGTTGACAAAATTGATTTAGATAAACCAATCAAAGCGTATATGGCCAAGCCGGATAAGACATTAGGCGAGCATTATGAGGATTTTCTAAGACAGGCAGAGATACTGTGGAATCTGGGATATATATCAAGTGAGCATATGTATGATCTGCTTAAAGAGTGCGGCTGCCATCATGATGATGGTAAGGTTAATTTACCTTTTCAAATGAGAGTGAATGATAAAAGCGGAAAAATAAAATTCGATGAAGAAAAAGAAGTGAGCCATAATGTTTTATCCGTGTTTTATCTGAACCCGAAGGATTATCCTAAAGAGGATTATTTGAAAATTGCCTGTGCTATTTTACATCATCATAATTACTGTGATATAGCTCAGGTATTGAAAGAAAAAATGGATCTTATACAGGAATTGTTGATAGATAGGTATACTTATAAAGTTAAACCCAGTGTGTGGAATAAGATATTAGGAAAAGTCTTATTAGACCCAGAAACAATCACGTTAAAAGGACTGCTGCATCGATGCGATTATAGTGCCAGTGGAAATTATCAGGTAGAATATCAAAATGATTTTCTGTTGGACTCATTGGAAGGGATGATGGCAGTATGGAAACAGAAGAATCCGGAAAGCAAATGGAATGAATTGCAGAAATTCTGTATGGAAAATCGGGAGGAAAATATCATTGCATTAGCACCGACAGGTATGGGAAAAACAGAGGCCGGGCTGCAGTGGATTGGTGACTGGAAAGGGTTTTTTATATTGCCGATTCGAACAGCAATCAATTCTATTTATGACCGTGTCAGAAAAGATATTTTGCATGATGAAAAGCTTAATGAGCGATTGGGACTTTTACATTCAGAATCACTGGAATATTATAAAAATAATACTCAGGAGACGGACCTGTTAGATTATTATGACAGAGGGAAAAAATTATCACTTCCGTTGAATATTTCCACAATAGATCAATTGTTTGACTTTGTATTTAAATATAAAGGTTATGAAATGAAATTGACCACACTGGCGTATTCCAAACTGGTTATTGATGAAATTCAGATGTATGGTCCAGATTTGCTGGCGTATCTGGTATGCGGTATTCGGTTGATTCACAAACAGGGAGGGAAAATAGCAATTATTACAGCAACATTGCCGCCTTTTGTAAGAGATTTTCTTGTTCATGATGCGGAGATACCGTTCAAAGAAAAGAGTTTTTCTTCAGATAAAATCCGGCATTCGGTTTTAGTAAAACACGCCTCCATCAATGCAGATGATATTTTGGGGAAATATTATCAGAATCAAAGTGAAGGAAAGGGAAACAAGATTCTTGTTGTATGCAATACCATTAGAAAAGCACAGGAATTATTTGATGCGCTGAAGGAAAAGGATGTGCATTTAAATTTGCATTTATTTCATAGCCGTTTTACAAATTCAGATAAAGCAAAACTGGAACAGGAAATTAAAGATTTTGGTGTTACCTACAGTAAAGACGCTGTAGGCCAGTTGGATATTCAGGATGGTATATGGATATCGACTTCTCTTGTTGAGGTCAGTCTGGATATTGATTTTGACTATTTATTTACAGAGCTGTTGGATTTGAATTCATTATTGCAGCGTATGGGTAGACTAAACCGTAAAGGTGAAAAAGAAATAGAAGGTTATAATTGTTTCGTTTATTATGATGGAGCAAATATAAAATGCGGAAGAAAGGGATTTATAGATAAAACATTGTATCAATGTTCAGTAGATGCTTTGGCCGAAGTCGATGGTTTACTGAGTGAAGCAGACAAAAAAAGATTGATAGATACATATTTTACAATGGATCGGGTCAAAGACAGTGAATTTGTCAGAGAGTATAAAAGAATTTTTGAAGTATTTAAAGATTTAGAGGTTGGGCATTTTGACGAGAATGATATGATTTCATTGCGTAACATAGCGACACAGAATATTATTCCTAAAAAAGTTTATGATGAGAACTATGATGAAATTGTAAGCAAAGAAAAGCAGCTGATTGAAGTTGGGAAAGAAATGAAACGTCTTTCAATAGCAGGTGAAAAGGGCAAAGAATATCAGGAACTGTACAGGAAACGGCTGGATATTCAGGAGTATTTGAAGGGTTTTATTATTTCTATACCGCTGTATGAATTCAGAATATATGATAAGAAATTTTGGGAAGACTTTGGAAATGTTAGTATCAGCAGAAATGAGAAGGTTCCGATTATGAAGTGTCATTATGACGAAAAAGGATTTTATCCAATTGACTATGAAAATATGGAGTTTAAAGATGAGATTATGAATGTTTAAAGCGGATGGGATAATGAAATTTTGAAATACGGTATATTGTGTGTGGGGGATTTCTATGGATGACAGGATTACAGGCGTTATGGTTTATTATTATTTTGTGTGCCGCAGAAAGCTTTGGTACTTTTGCCATGACATCAACATGGAGAATGAAAATGAGAATGTCATGATTGGAAGAATACTGGATGAGACAAGTTATAAAAGGGATGATAAGCATGTCAATATTGACAATGTGATAAATATTGATTTCATTCGGGAACATAAAGAGATTCACGAAATCAAAAAGAGTAAAGCAATAGAAGAAGCGGGGATTTGGCAGACAAAGTATTATTTGTACTATTTGAAGCAGCGGGGCGTTACTCAATTGAAAGCAAAGATAGACTATCCATTGCTTAGAAAAAATATTGTGGTGGAATTGTCGGCGGAAGACGAAGAAAAAATGAGGGGCGTTTTGGATGATATTATACTGGTAAAAAAACGTGAGACTGTACCGCAGTTGGAGAAAAAGAAAATATGTAAGAAATGTGCATATTATGATTTGTGTTTTATCTAATGGAGGAGATTGACGTGAAGCAAAGTTTGTACATATATAATAGCGGTGATTTGAAGAGAAAAGATAATACGCTGAGGTTTACGAATTATGAGGGTGAAAAGAGAGATGTGCCAATTGAAAGAATTTCGGACATTTATGTTATGTCAGAAATGTCATTTAATACAGCCTTTTTAAATTATATATCGAAGTACGGCATTTCAATTCATTTTTTTAATTACTACAATTACTATACGGGAAGCTATTATCCTAAAGATGCTTTGCTGGCCGGTGGATTATTGGTAAAGCAAGCGGAGTATTATTCGGATTATGAAAAGCGTCTTCAGTTGGCTAAAAAGTTTCTTCAGGCAGCGGCGGAAAACATATATAGAAATTTGAGATATTATAATGGCCGAGGAAAAGACGTTGAAAGTCAAATGAAGGAGATTGACAGACTGCGGAATACATTATCGAATGCTGAAACGATAGAAATGCTGATGGGGATAGAGGGAAATATTCGTCAGCATTATTATGCCGCATGGAATGCCATTGTGAACCAGGAGATTAATTTTAATAAGCGTGTGATGCATCCGCCGGATAATATGATTAATTCTCTGATTTCTTTTGTTAATTCGTTAATTTATGCAAAAACGTTAAGTGAAGTATATCATACTCAATTGAATCCGACAATTAGCTATTTACATGAGCCCGGAGCAAGACGTTTTTCATTGTGTCTGGATATTTCAGAAATTTTTAAACCGCTGATTGGTGACAGGTTGATTTTCTCTTTATTAAATAAAAGGCAGATTACAGAAGATAGTTTCACAAAAGAACTGAATTTTTTACATTTAAAACAAGATGCTTCTAAACTTATTGCAACAGAATTGGAAAAAAGACTGCGTACAACAATCATGCATAAAGGCCTGGGAAGAAAAGTGTCATATCAATATTTAATTCGCCTGGAAGCATATAAGTTGGTAAAACACTTATTAGGCGAAAAAGAATATGAAGGATTTACAATTTGGTGGTAATATGTATATAGTATTAGTATATGATATAAGTCAAAGCGAAGCAGGACAGAAACGTTGGTCCCGTATCTTTAAAATTTGCAAGAAATATTTGTCACATATACAAAATTCAGTTTTTGAAGGCGAAATATCGAAACCTCAGCTGATGCAGTTGAAAAAGGAAATGCAACCGTATATAAATGAAGAGCTTGATTCAATTATTATTTTTAAAAGCAGGCAGGAAAAATGGCTGGATAAAGAATTTTGGGCAAAAGAGGATGATAAAACAAGTTTTATGTTATAATAGATGGTGAAAAAGATGTCTGTATGGATTTTCTTCAATGGGCATCGGAGAGAGTGAGATGAAGGTTAAGGTTTTTAATTGTCGACCTGTAATAATGCAAAAAGTGCAGGGGGTCGACAGAGGCAAAAATGCAGATAGAATCAGGCAACTGGAAATAATGAAGTTTAAGAGGTTAAGGCATACAGATGTTTATTTCTTAGGTCGACAGAAATAAGTGTTGTAACCTGTGGTTTTAAAGGTGTCTTTGAACACGGGTATTAATAGAATCAGATTGGAATTTAAAGTTAAGCGTGTAATCAGGAAGAACAAGCTGGAAAATGGTATTAATAGAATCAGATTGGAATTTAAAGCAGAATACACAGCAACCACACAGAATGCGTCCAACGTATTAATAGAATCAGATTGGAATTTAAAGTTGGAAATGTAACAAACAGAGCTAGCGGTGGTGTCACAGTATTAATAGAATCAGATTGGAATTTAAAGAAAGGAACTTAAAAGAGGGGAATTTGTCATCATATGTATTAATAGAATCAGATTGGAATTTAAAGATTTCAGATGCTAATTTCTCAGTTGCTGGCAGTGGTGGTATTAATAGAATCAGATTGGAATTTAAAGTACATATGGACTACGATTTTGAACGATAATTATCAGTATTAATAGAATCAGATTGGAATTTAAAGACTGGTGACAAGATGATTTTGCATCCAGAATTGTTCGTATTAATAGAATCAGATTGGAATTTAAAGGAAGTTGACGCAGTAGGGATTCCAGTCGGACTCTACGTATTAATAGAATCAGATTGGAATTTAAAGTATGATAACGCAGCAAATGTGGCACTTCAGGCGAGAGTATTAATAGAATCAGATTGGAATTTAAAGATTTATCTGCTTCAGGTACAGCCTCCGGCACTGGTGTATTAATAGAATCAGATTGGAATTTAAAGGAGCTTCAGCCGCTTTCGCCTGAGCATCTGCGGTGAGTATTAATAGAATCAGATTGGAATTTAAAGTCATGAATATCACATCATTGCTGGCTCAGTATCTGCGTATTAATAGAATCAGATTGGAATTTAAAGTTGTATTAGACAATGTTGTCAGATTTTTGCCGAGAGGTATTAATAGAATCAGATTGGAATTTAAAGTAGATGTTGCTGCAGATGATACCTGCGGAATACCGGTATTAATAGAATCAGATTGGAATTTAAAGTGGAAAGAATGGGCGGATCAGGGACATATCACACTGTATTAATAGAATCAGATTGGAATTTAAAGTGATATGACACCACGGCAGATGCTGGAGACGTTTCTGGTATTAATAGAATCAGATTGGAATTTAAAGTGGCACAGTGGAGCAACTGATGAGGTGGCCGGCTCAGAGTATTAATAGAATCAGATTGGAATTTAAAGCAGTATTTTACGTTTCCGTGTTCCATGGGATACCGGTATTAATAGAATCAGATTGGAATTTAAAGAGAATTACGACTAACACAAATATTTCTGCGGATGTTGGTATTAATAGAATCAGATTGGAATTTAAAGGCAGAATGTACACCAATCCGCTTAGAACGCTGAAAAAGTATTAATAGAATCAGATTGGAATTTAAAGCTGTCACTGTGACAGGTACAATACCTGCTGACGCTGAGTATTAATAGAATCAGATTGGAATTTAAAGATCAGAGAATACGGCGAGGCCGAGAGAATGATCAGAGGTATTAATAGAATCAGATTGGAATTTAAAGGTATTTAGGTGCGTATGCGCTGCAGCGGATGTTCTCGTATTAATAGAATCAGATTGGAATTTAAAGTTAAACACTTCTTCTTCATCCTGAAATACCTGAATGGTATTAATAGAATCAGATTGGAATTTAAAGCACATAAACACAGGAACATATCTAATTTGTTTTCCCTGTATTAATAGAATCAGATTGGAATTTAAAGGAGTTACGGACGTGTCAATAAAGGCACGTTCCGTCTCGTATTAATAGAATCAGATTGGAATTTAAAGGAGCACAGAGAGGTAGACGGGCAGATCAGAGGAATTGGTATTAATAGAATCAGATTGGAATTTAAAGAACAAGGTGTCAATGGATGGACGTTTCACTGGTCCGGTATTAATAGAATCAGATTGGAATTTAAAGGACAAAGAAACCGAGAAGAATTTATTAGTGGTATGAAGTATTAATAGAATCAGATTGGAATTTAAAGGATACAGACATATATTTGCTTGCTAATGTTGAATGGTATTAATAGAATCAGATTGGAATTTAAAGTCAAGTCAATATGTATTTGGTTATCAGAAGTTCATTGTATTAATAGAATCAGATTGGAATTTAAAGATGAAAGGTGGTGATTAATCTTGGATTTATTTAAACGTATTAATAGAATCAGATTGGAATTTAAAGGATTGAACAGAAATAATGGCGTCTACGGGCGTCTTTGTATTAATAGAATCAGATTGGAATTTAAAGATGGTTCATCCTGGAATGATGTTGCCAGGAAGATCGGGTATTAATAGAATCAGATTGGAATTTAAAGAAAAGAATTGACGGAGGTGTTTTACTTGTTGAATCAGTATTAATAGAATCAGATTGGAATTTAAAGCTAGTTCACGAATCAGCATAGCGTCAATGTTTTTCGTATTAATAGAATCAGATTGGAATTTAAAGGATACTTTACTTTTTTAGGCCTTGCCATACTATCACCGTATTAATAGAATCAGATTGGAATTTAAAGCAGTATGAGTTGTCAATAATTCCCATACTATTTGTGTATTAATAGAATCAGATTGGAATTTAAAGGAGGCAATGAATAAAGTAACTGCGGGCGGTGTTAAAGTATTAATAGAATCAGATTGGAATTTAAAGTGCTTCAAAGAAGTAGACAGGAGCCGGAAGCGATAGTATTAATAGAATCAGATTGGAATTTAAAGAAAGGATATGAAGCACACGTATTACCAAGGTCATCGTATTAATAGAATCAGATTGGAATTTAAAGTTACATGGAAAAGCAGCCTTTTGTGAAACTGGCACTGTATTAATAGAATCAGATTGGAATTTAAAGTAGTATTTTTGTTACATTGAGTGATGGCTCTCAGGTATTAATAGAATCAGATTGGAATTTAAAGCTAACTGAGTCAGCAACGGCCCTCGGTGTACTCGCGAGTATTAATAGAATCAGATTGGAATTTAAAGTACATCGACTTGGTGTTGATGCTTTTTGGGATATCAAGTATTAATAGAATCAGATTGGAATTTAAAGCTTGATGCAAATGAGAGCGGAATGGAAGCATTGAACGTATTAATAGAATCAGATTGGAATTTAAAGTAAACAAATTCGATCGTATTATCAATAGCGACCGAGGTATTAATAGAATCAGATTGGAATTTAAAGTTGTTTGTCGCCTTCGATGAAACGTGAGGATATGGGGTATTAATAGAATCAGATTGGAATTTAAAGGAGATTCACAGATATATCTGACTTCTGTTGTGTATCTAGTATTAATAGAATCAGATTGGAATTTAAAGAGGAATTGAGGTTGGGAACTTTTCTTTTGCTTTGTGTATTAATAGAATCAGATTGGAATTTAAAGGAAAAAAGGCGAGCAGAATGCCAGAATGCTGGTCAACGTATTAATAGAATCAGATTGGAATTTAAAGGTGACTGCAACTGCTGATGGTGTAATTGTTGTGTTGGTATTAATAGAATCAGATTGGAATTTAAAGCTTATCAATTAAAATCATGAGGTCGTCGTCTGTGATGTATTAATAAAATCAGATTGGAATTTAAAGATCTTTGGTATAAGCAACACCGCGGCTGCAATGATCGTATTAATAGAATCAGATTGGAATTTAAAGTAATTTTCTACTTGTCAGTTTCTTCATCCAGTTAATGGTATTAATAGAATCAGATTGGAATTTGAAGTTCACCCAAAGATCAAATCGTTTGTCGAAAAATATCTGTATTAATAGAATCATATTGGAATTTAAAGTCCATATCAACGTTATAGAAAAGCCCGGTTTCTTCTGAGTATTAATAGAATCATATTGGAATTTAAAGGATATTTCTCCGGATTCTTCTCCACGGCTTCACGGTGTATTAATAGAATCATATTGGAATTTAAGGATTATTTAATAATATAGGGAGGGTACATACATTTTGAGAAAATGTACTATCTGAGATGATTTTTTATGACGTATTATGTAGAAGGCTAATATATATATAAATTAATGGGATGTAGATATAAAATTTAGAAAAAGGTTGCTAGATAGAAGGAATGCAGTGTATTATAGAAGAAATGGCATATTATTTTAGATTTAGTATTTGAAAATGATGTAATGGCATTAAACAGTTCATGGCTAATTAAAGGGAACAAAAAGAAAGGAAAAACCAATCCAGACGGTATCAGCGGCAGGCTACAAGAATAAATTGTGATTACACAAGATTGGTGCTATAATAAGAGAAAAGTTCCTGCCGGGGCAGCCGCCCCGGT
>OLQY01000946.1_pt1 | contig 28622 bp, 35 predicted proteins | sample 1672851 | NCBI WGS metagenome assembly OLQY01 (sample SAMEA3136730, study PRJEB25190) | human gut metagenome | reverse complement strand
CGATGCGGTCTCGGGCGCCCCTATTTCCAAGTCATGCAATCATGCATTCAGGTATTGGAACGGGGGCCTCCTGTCCTCCGAATCCGAATCTGACGAATCTTCTATAACGATCCGGCTCATCCTCGTCGGGGCCGTCATCGAGGAAGCCGTTGCGCTCGAACAAAGCCAGGCTTTCCTTGTTCCGATGATCGATCAACGCGAAGATGAGAGGGTTCGCAATGCCCCTCTTGAGGCTGTCCTCCTTGCAGACATTCAAAGCGTATCTCAGTGTGAAATCGCCAAAATGGCAGCCTTTGGCTCCCAGAGCACGGGCGATGTACCCTATGACGTAAAAGCCCGAGCCCTCCGCCTCGGTTGTCTTCTGGAAGCCGAAGAATACGAATGAGCATATCCGTTCGTTGCCGTTATGGTCTTTATCCACGCAGATACGAGCCCATTGGCTACCGGGATTCGGGACTTTCCGGAATCCGCGGATGAATCTTTCCACTTCCAACTGCCAATCAGGATACAGACGCGAATGTCTGACCGTATATCCGTCAAAACGCGTCCTATATCCGACGAATGCGCCATCCTTGGGGACGGCGCATTCGAAGACCTGTAGCCTCCCGTAATAATCGGGACATACATCAAGCCACCTGCAGTCGCTTTCGGCTGTCATACCTCTCCTTGACCGACCTGACGTAATCGGCATTGAAGGAACGGGTGAGCCGGTCCCAATACTCACTGGCGGTCATTTCGCGTTCGGCTTGAGCCGATTCGTTCCGTTCTTTCTTATCCATGGCCGTTCGCCTCCTTCCACCAACAAACTATGCCGCCATTATGCGCCCATAGGCGGACTCCGACACTCCGGGCGGTCATACGCCCAAAGTCCGTCCCCGCACTTTGGGCGCCGGCTTCGAAAAAGACCCTGCGTCCGCGGCATAGCCATGGACCTGGAACCGACCGGAACGACCGGCCGCGACGAAACCAAGGAGAAAAGAGCGATGGCGAACATGAGGATGATGACGGCGACGGCACTGGCCGCATTGCTGGCGATGGGCGCGGCGCCCGCCGCCATGGCCGACACCAATGCGACGATTGAGCTGGACGCCGCATCGGGTGGCGCGCTGGACGGGCACACGTACACCGCCTACCGCATCGGCACCTACGGGAACGTGGAGAAGACAGGCGGCAAAGTGACGCGCGTCGACGTGACGAACGACGCGGAATCCAAGACCTGGCTTGCGGCCGCCCTGAAATCGGCGGACGTGGACCGCGCCAAAGGCTGCGACGAGGCGGGCACCATCGCGCATCTGACCGACGCAACGAAGACCCGGTCCGTCGCCCGGGCGCTGGCCAAGGCCGGCACGAAGCCCACCGAGGCGGCGCATGTCACCGGAAGCGGCGCGACCGCCACCCTGTCCGTCCCCGAAGGTCTGTATCTGGTCGTCGATTCCGACGGCCAGCCCATCATCGTCGGGACGAAGATCGACGGCCTTGATCTGGCGTCCCAGACGCTGGGCGTGGCGAACGTGAAGGTATGGGGCGTCCCCGTCACCCTGACGGTCGAGGGCGACGCCAAGTCCACGAACGTGGGCGACACCCGCACGTTCCACGCGGCGTTCACCGCACCGGCGGGCGACCCCGGCACCCTCATGCTTTCCATCGGCGGGCAGGGCTTGGGTACCGTGTCGACGGCGACCGCCACCTGCGGTTCCGATACGGCGACTCTGACCGTGTCGAACGGCACCGTCGATCTGACGCAATTCGCCAAGGCCCATAAGGGCAGGAAAATCGACGTGTCCTACAACGCCGGAATCTCCCAGTCCGGCCCGACCGAGTCCGACGCGGCGCGCTCCGACGCGACCCTGACCGTCGACTGGGGCGATGGCATCACCAAGACCTCCACAGGCACGGTGCGGCTCCTGTCGTTCCGCTTCGGTCTCGACAAGGTGTCGGCCGGCGACACGACCCAGCACCTGTCCGGCGCCGGCTTCAAGGTCCAGGGCCCCGACGGCTGGCTCGTCAAGGGCGACACGGGCTGGACGTTCTCCAAGGACGAATTCGGAGCCACCGAGTTCACGACCGGCGACGACGGCCTGCTGAAGTTCGAGGGACTGAAGGCCGGCACGTACACGTTGAAGGAGACCACCGTGCCGGATGGCTTCTGGTCTATCGCCAAGCCGACGCTGACCGTCGCCATCTCCGACGACGGGACCGCTGTCGTCAAGGGCGTCGACGAGCCGAATCTGACCCAGCAGGTCATCGGCACGGGCGACATGGACGGCTGGACGGTCGCCCAGGTCAGGAACGTGAACGGCGTCTCGCAGCTGCCGTCGACCGGCGGTGTGGGCACCGCCCTGACGGTCGCCGCCGCGCTGTCCGCGGCCGCCGTCCTGCTCGCCCTGTCCATCGAACTGCGCCGTCTGTCCGCGCGCTGAAAGACGGAGAGGAGGGCCGCCCATGAGGCTTAAGGCATGCCTGGCCGCCGCCCTGGCAGCCCTGCTCGCCCTGGCTCCGTTGTCCGCCATGGCGTCCGACGATCCACTGGCCGATTTGGCGCAGGCCGAGGCGGACCTGAAGGCCGCCAAGGCGGCGCTCGTCGGTTACGAGGGCACCGGCGTGCTCGGCTTCTACCGGCACGAGGGGGCCACGGACGCGGTGCGCGTCCTGACCGATCCATCGGTCACGAAATACCAGGACCACATCCGGCTCGACGACCCGGACGGGCCGACCGCCCTGTCCAAAGTCAGGAGCGCGCTGGAGTTCGTCGAGGAGTGCAACCGCCTCCGCGCCGGCGAGGGCCTGAACGCGCTGGAGGTGTCGGACACGGCCATGGCCGTCGCCGAGGCGCAGGATTCGTACTACATGTACGACGAGGACTGGAATAATGATGAAATGGCTGGACACAAATTTCAATACACGCCCATGCGGGAGAATCTGGATATGGTCAGCGATGACCCCTTCGACGCTTGGTATACACAGGAAAAAAAGAATTTCGAGACAGGGGAAGGTGATACCGGGCATTATAAAAACATCACCCGTAATGAATATTACGTAACCGGCTTTGCTGATGGGCAAGGCGGCGAATATGACTATTACTACAGGGTTCAAGATTTCATTACCGATAATACGCTGGTCTCGATAAAGGATTATTCCACCGAATTCCCCATCGGCCCCACCTACACCCCGGCCGAGTACCTGAAGCGCCTTGACGGCTACCAGACGTGGTACGACGGCCTGGTCGCCGATCGCAAGGCCGCGAACAGGGCCGTCGACAAGGCCAGGGCCGCGCTGCGCCATGTGTCCGGCACCGTGCGCTCCACGGACGGCGTGCCCGTCGCGGGCGCCACGGTCACGCTGTCGGACGGCTCCTCGTCGGTGTCCGGCACGACCGGCTCCGACGGCTCGTTCGACGTCAAGGCTCCCTCGGACGGCACGTGGACGCTGGCCGTCACGGCCGACGGATACCTGGACGGCACGGTCGGTCCCATCGTCATCGGAGACGGGCAGACCCGCGTATGGAGCGGGCTGGATGCGCGGCTCAAGCCCGCCATCGCCGAGGTGTCCGGCACTGTGACGGACACGGACGGGGCGCCCATCACGGGCGTCAGGGTGGACGTCGTCGACTCCAAAGGCCCCACATCCGTCCTCACCGGCTCCGACGGCACATGGTCGGCGTCCGTGGCGCCCGGCGACGCGACCGTGTCCTACCCGGTCATGCCGGACGGCTACGAGGCCGTCACCGACACATCGAGGAGTCTTGACCTCGAGGCCGGCGACTCCGCCGTGTTCGACCTCAAGGTCAGACTGAAGGACGGCTCCGTCACGGTCGCCGCGACCGATCCGGGCGGGCCGATCCAAGGCGTCGGCGTCACCGTGGACGGACTGGACGCCAGCACGGACGAAAAAGGCGCCGCCCGAATCGACGGACTGCGTCCCGGCTGGCACAAGGTGTCCTACACGGTCCCCGACGGCCTGCGGGCCGACGGCCCCGACGAGACGTACGTGCCCGCCGGCGAAACCGTACGGCTGGCCGTATCCATCAAAGCCAAGCCGCTGTCGGGCATTCCGACGACGGGACGCGTCCCGTGGGTCCTGCTCTCCTGCCTGGCGGCCCTGCCGCTGGCCGCCGCCGCCCTGGGGTTGCGCCGACATGCCGACCTGGGATGAGGTGATGGCCGCGCCGCCCGCCGGAAGACGGCGCCTGCTGAAGCTCCTGTCCGCCCTGCTGGCCGTCCTGGCCGTCTGCGCGGCCCTCTGGCCGTTCGCCATCCAATGGGCGTCCGGGGCGCGGCTCTCCCGCGAGGCGGCCGCCGCCACGGCGGCGCATGTGCCGGCCACGGCGGTCGACCGGCGGGACCTGAAGGCCGCCCGCGCCTACAACGCCCGGCTCGCCCGCTCCGGACAGCCCCGTCTCGGCGCGTCCATGTCCCGCGCCGGCGGCTCCCCCGACTTCTCCGGCTCGTCCGACCGCCCGTACATGTCCGTCCTGCCCGACATCATGGCGACCGTGTCCTACCCGTCGCTCGGCATCCGCCTGCCCGTCCGCCACGGCGCCTCCGACGACACGCTCCGGCAGGGCGCGGGACACCTGTACGGCTCCAGCCTGCCCGTCGGCGGCAAGGGCGCGCACACGGTGCTGACCGGGCACACGGGACTGCCCGACAGCCTCCTGTTCACCCGCCTCGACGAGGCCCGCCGCGGCGACGTGTTCTACATCCTCGTCCGCGGCGCCACGCTCGCCTACAGGGTCGACCGCATCAGCGTGGTCGACCCGTCCGACACGTCCCTCCTGCGCGTCCGCGCCGGGGAGGACCGGGCCACGCTCGTCACCTGCACGCCGTACGGCGTCAACTCGCACCGTCTGCTTGTGTCCGGCCCGCGCGTCCGCATGCCGGAGCAGGCGCCGTATCCGAGGGACGCGAAGGGCGACGCCAAGGGGCGCGCCATGGGTGTGGCGGCCGCCGTCTGCGTCTGCGGGCTGCCCGTCGCCGCCCGGATGTCACGCCGCCCCCTCCCCTGCCGTCATCGCATTCGAAGGCGCCCCCGGCACTCCGCATAGAGGACGCACGTAATCCAAAGGATGCCCCGGGCGCCCGGGGCGGAAAGGAAAAAGAAGATGGGTCACACCAAACGCATCCTGACCTCCACGATGGCCATGGCCACGCTCGCGGCGCTGGCATGCGCGCCGGCCGCGAACGCGGCCACGCCGCTCAGCCTGACCGTCAACGCCGGCGACAACCAGAACACGCTGAAGGGCCGCAGGCTCACCGCGTACAGGCTCGCCGACTACGTCGACGGCACCTACGTGAGCACCGACGGCAAATACAAGGACCTGGACGGCGTCGCCGTCCACACGCCCGACGCGCTGAAGAGCGCCCTGGACCCGGTGCTCGCCAAAGTCACCGGCGTCAATGGCGGGAACGTCGCCAACCTGCCCGGCTGGGCCGACTCGGGCAAGGACCCGATCGCGTGGATGGGCGGCTTCCGCCAGCATGACGGCTCCGACCAGTCGGTCGGCGCGTTCGGCTTCGGCTGGAACGAGTCCGGCCCGCAGCACATGGGCACCAACAGCCCCGACAAGGCGTACGTCGGCACCGTCCGCGAATTCGCCGACCAGATCGCCAAGGACGCCACCGCCCTCGCCGCGGTCAAGGCCCAGCCGCATTCGGCGACCGTGACCTGCCAGGCCGGCGCCTCCTGCACCATCCCGATCGACGACTCCGGCGTCTACATGATCCTCGACACCGGCTCCGACACCACCTGGACCGGCACGCTCAACGGCCTGAACGCCACCTACAACGTGGGCTCCGCCCAGCCGATGATCGTCCCGTCCAAGCCGTCCGACGCCGACCTCGCGACCGTCAGCGGCTACAACCAGCCGATGGACCGCGACAGGCTCGGCTCCACCGGCAAGCTCGGCGAGATCACCATCAAGAACGTCGACGACCAGGAGACCCTGCCGACCGGAAACCAGAATCCGCCGAAGAAGCGCGACGAGTCCGTGGCGGCGGGCAAGGACGCGGCCGACAACGCGTCCGACGTCGGCGACACCATCCCGTACGTCGTCCACTACCGCGTGCCGGACCTGAGCGCCTACCGCAACGCCAAGGACAACGGACGCCCGTGGATCTACACCTACCGCGTCAACGACCAGACCACCAAGGGCCTGAGGATCAACTCCACGCCGACCGCGACCATCACCGACACGACCGGAAAGACCGTGACCATCCCGCTGACCCACGTGACCACCCTGCCGAACATGCCGAACGGCGCGAACGACTCCTCCGCGACCGGCCAGACCACCGAGACCGCCGAGGCGTGGTACTACCTCGAGCAGCAGGACGGCGACGCCAGCCACATGGTCATCGGCCTCGGCAAGTGGCTGGTCAACCATTACGGCGACCTGGCCGCCAACGACAAGACCAAGACCCTGTACGGGCACCAGGTGGAGATCAAGTACTCCGCCCAGGTCACCGAGAAGGCGCTTGACAACGGCAACAAGGTCAACAACCGCAACCATCTGGTCTACAGCAACCAGCCCGAGGACGTGACCAGCGCCCGCACCACCACCACCCCGGACGTGGTCGTCAAGCAGTGGACCTACGACATCGACCTGCACAAGCGCGCCGCGACCTCCTACAAGGGCCTCGCGGGCGCCGAGTTCGACGTGACCGTCAAGGACAACGGCAACACCTCCGACTCCAAGGCCAACGGCTCCGCGCTGAAGCTCGTCAAGACCGCCGACGGAGTCTACCGTGAGGCGAAACCGGGCGAGAACGGCTCCAACCATGTGGTCACCGGCCCGGACGGCCTGCTCCGACTGCGCGGCCTCGACCTGGGCGTCTACACGCTCAAGGAGACCAAGGCTCCGACCGACTACCAGCCGCTGAAGAGCTCCGAGGACATCACCATCGCCGCGAAATTCACCGACGACAAGTCCAACTACATCACCCCGGACGCACAGACCGAGGCGACCGAGACCATCACCCAGAACAACAGCATCGTCCCGCTCGTGCGCCCGATGCTCACCTTCCGCGCCGACACGTCCAAGCTGCCCGCCGGCCTGACCATCACCAAGGCCGTCGGAAGCCAGACCGCCAAGTGGAGCGGCCAGGACGCGTCCAAGAGGTACTACGCGGACGACAAGACCAACTGGGTGCCCGCGGACCTGACCCTGCTGAACCAGCCGATCAACGTGATGCTCGCCAAGACCGGCGGCACCATCCTGTTCGGCTCCGCCATGGCGGCCGGCCTGGCCCTGCTCGCCATCGGCGCGGCCATCGTGTCCCGCCGCCGCGAGACCCGATGAGGGCATGAGGCCATAGATCCATACACGGGAACGCCCCCGACTCCGGCATCATCCGTCGGAGCCGGGGGCGTTTTTGCGCTATCGCCGCCAGCGGCCGCCGCGCGGGGCGCCCTTCGGCTCCCGCGGCTGCACGCGGCGCGGAGGTATGTCGTCCGGCTCCTCCGGTTCAGCGGTGAAATCACGCCCGCCCAGGTCGGCGTATATCCCCTCGATCACGGGTTCGGACTCCTCCAGACCAACGCCCGTCTCCTGGCGTATCGACTCGATGGCCGCCAGATTCCGCTCGACCATCAATCGTTCGTCGGCGGTCGGCTCCGCCGTGAAACGGTCCGACCAGATGGATTCGAAATGCTTCGGATCGGTGCCGTCGTAAAGAAAGGCGCCCGAACGGTCCATGACCGACAATCGATCGAACAGACCGGATACGGCGACGGCATGCACCGTCGATGGCAATGCCCTCACTGTATTTTCATGGGCACGCGGCGGGGTCCATCGGGCCTGCTCCCCTGAAACCAGATCGTCATAGAAACGGGCCAGCAGTCCCAATCGGCTCAGCATGGGCGGAACGGCCAGTACCACCGCATGGGTCTTCCGCTTCAGCCGCCTCGCCCTGGCGGCCTCGTCGAGCACGATGCTCTCATTGCGCCAAGTGCCCTCGATGATGCAGGATACGCCATGCGCGTCGGCGTATCCGACCGCCTTGCCGGTCCAATAGCCGGCGGCCGGCGCGGTCACGTCGGGCATGGCGAGCGGATCCTCCTCGCAAAGCCGCTCGTAATCGGGATGAAACTGCCTGAAATCGTCTCCGACGATGGACAGAAGACCACCGGAATAACCTCGGACCAGCTCCCTTTGCGCACGGGTCTTGCCTGCCGCAGGCTGTCCGCCGAGGAACACGGTCACGGGCTCGGACACCGGCATGGAGCGCGCCACAAGCCTTGGCTCTATCTTCCTCTTCCAGACATCATCCAAAAACGCCTCATCGGTCATCATCCGCGACCAACGCCTTCCTCTCGGCATCCCAACGCCTTTTCGCCTCGATCTGCGCCTTGCGGTCGTTCGGGTCGATGGCGTCGCGCTGCGCGTCGAGCCCTATCTGAGCACGCAGCCAGCGCGCCTGCTCGTAGGGGTCGGCGGTCCTGTCCATGCGGGCCGCATACGCACCGCCGAGACGCGTGGCCGACTCGTAGAAGATGTCGTAAAGCACGGAATCGGGAAGCAGATCCATGTCGTAATCGACCGTTTTCTTATCCATGGTTCTCATCATAGTCCGCCCATGCGTCCCGACGCATAGCCCGGGCATATGACCACCGCCCATATCCAGCCCTCCTGGGACGCCATCCTCACCGGCCCGACCTCGCACCGGAGGCGCGTATCCCGCGGCTGGACCGCCGGAGGCGTCGTCCTCATGGTCGTCGGCGCGCTGCTGCTGTCCAGCCCGCTGCTCGCCATGCTCGCCATCACCTACGACCCCGGCACCCGGGTCTCCGCATCCGACGGGGAGGACACGGCCATGCTCGCCAAGGCCGCCCGCTATGACAGAAGACTGCTTGAAGACGGCGGCTCCACGGCCGTGGGCGAGGCCGCCGACCCGTTCTCCGGCACGGACGCGCCCGCCTGGCGGAACGACGGGGATTATCTCGGCCAGCTGGGCGCGGGCGACGCCATGGCCCGCATCCGCATGCCGTCCATCGGCGTGGACCTGCCGATAGGCCACGGCACGTCCGCCGGCACGCTCGAGCAGGGCGCGGGACACATCCACGGCACCACGCTGCCCGTCGGCGACCCGGGCAACAGCGTCATCGCCGCGCACCGCGGGCTTGACGTGCGGCTCCTGTTCTACCGCGTCGGCGAGCTGGGCCGGGGCGACATGATATACACGGACGCGGGCGGCCGCACCGTCGCCTGGAGGGTCGACCGGCGCTACACCGTCGACCCCGGCTCCGCGTCCGAGCGGCGGGCGCTGAGGGCCGACGGGGGCCACACCCTGCTGACCCTGTACACCTGTGATCCGCCCGGCCTCAACACGCGGCGCCTCATCGTCCGCGCCCACAGGGTCCCCTACGACGATGCCGCCAGGACCGCGGAGCGCCAGATGGACGTGAAGGGCATGGCCGCCTGGCTCGGCATCGCCACCATCCTGACGTTGACGCTCATGACCGCCCTGCATCCGACCGCGCAGATCATGCGGCACTCGTCGAGAAGGGAGGGCGCATGCTGATCGCCCAATGGAACATCCTGAACCGCGCATCCGATGGCTGGGAGGCCAAAGGCGCCGTGCTGGCCGACGCGCTCGTCCGGCGCGGCGTGGACGCGGCCTGCCTGCAGGAGGTCCCGGCCGACGGGCTGGACGCCCTCGCGGCCGCGTTCGCGGAGCGGGGTCTCACTCTCGCCGCCGGACGGCTCCGGCAGGGGCGGACGGACCTGTGCGCCGTCTGCTGGCGGACCGGGGCGCTGGAGCCGGTCGGCGGACCGTCCGGTGTTCCCGGCGTCGATTGCGCCATCCAGGCGTTCGACGGGCTCGCCGTCTGCTCGTACCACGGCGCTTGGGGCGCATTCCGGCAGCGCGAACGGCTCGACGAGGCGCGCCTGCTGGATGCGCGCTTGTCCCGCTGCGCCGCCAAGGGGGCGGTGCTGCTGTGCGGGGACTTCAACGCCATGCCCGGCGAGCCCGCCATCCGGCTCCTGTCGGGGCTGACGGAGGCGCCGACGTTCTGGACGGAGGCGCAGGACACGGCCGTCATGCTGGGCATGGGCGGCCCGTATCCGACCGCCCTGCCGGGCACGTCGGCGGAGGCGGCCGCAACCGCCCGGTCGCAAGGACTCGAGCCGTCGCTGGTGCCGGGCAGGCGAATCGACTACATGTTCTCGTACGGCTGGAACCACGGCCGGCCCGGCGGGTGGACGGGCAACGTGTCCGTGGAGGACGCCGGCCCGTCCGACCACGCGCTGCTGACGGCGCGGACGCTGGACCAGGACGCATAGCGCATGTCGGCCGCGGACCGGCGGGGCAGGTGTTTTACCCCTTCTTTGACCTACGCCCGCCAGCCGCGGTCGGTATGGAAAGGCCGGAAGCATCCCCAGGCAGTGTCTTGATGTCGAGCGGGGTCTCGGCCAGATAGTGTATTCCGGTGATTTCGGACAGGGCGAACATGAGCTTCCACACGCTCGGTCCGACCTCGAACGGAACGTAATCGTCCGGTTCGACGTCCTCGATCTCCTCCCGGAACTGCCGCCATGCCTCGGCGGTGCCATTCGGCCAATCCGGCCAATAGTATTCGCCGCTCCAGTCGTGGGCGAATCTCCGGTCGAGTTCCATGTTGGCGACGTATTCATAGGCATCCCCGCCAGGCATGGGCGGCATGTGCCGCACGTCCGTCTCGGCGATTCCATCATGCACGCTTACCGTACAGATAACCGGATGGTCGGGGGATGCGGTGCCGTCCGACTCGAACCGGCATCCGCCGCCGGATTCTCTGGCCCTGCTCGTCTCCTTGACGGGATCACCTTCGGCACCATAGGACGCATGGTACCTGTCCCCACCGGTGAAGATGGCCACGGCGCCGCCTTTAGGTCCAACCACCGTCCAATCGATTTTTCCGACGCACAGTTCGCTTATCTCCTGTGCGGTTTTCCTATCCAGCATTGCCTGGCTCCTTTTTCTTCCGTTCCCCGTCGAGGATGACGGACACAACAATCGACCCTGAAAACCGGATCGTCCATCATGCCCCTCCTAATAGTGGATGAATTGCAGTTGGGACGCCTGTTCCGCAGTGAACGTGCGGCTAAACGGTTTGCCATCGTATGCACTACCGCATTCGGACGTGGTGATGGAACCATCCGCGCCGACGTTTTCGACGATGCCCACATGCCCGTAGGTCGCGTCGGAGCCGTACTGGCCGCGTGCGAAGCAGATCACGTCACCGACGCGCGGCGTGAAGTCGACCCAATAGCCGAGCCTGCGCGCCGTGTCCGCCCAGTCGGCGCCGTTGCCCATGTGCGAGCCGGCGGGCAGGCCGAGCTGATGGCGGCGCACATACGCCCACCAGGTGCATTGGCTGAACTCGTAGGCGTTGCCCGTGTCGCCGTCCGCATGGTCCGGGTCGAACCCGGCGGGCACGGACGCCTCGTCGCGGCCGTTGATGAGCGCCTGCACGACCTTGTTGTCGGCTTCGCGGACTGTCATCTTCGCGTCGGGGTCGATGTCGGAGCCCAGGAACCAGGAGCCGGACGACGGCGTGGCGCGGGACTCCGAGCGGCTCGCCTCCGTCAGGGACGCGCGGGACACGGCCGTCGTCGTGTCGAACGCCGTGTACCGCGGCGTCTCCCATGGCCGGAGTACGGCGAGCGGGACGGCCGCCGACGCGGCGAGCAGGGCGGCTAGGCCCAAGGCCGCGATACGGCTCCGGCGGCGCGTCCGGCGAAGACGGACGGAGCGCCTGTCCATGGCGGGGACGGCGGCGTGACGGGCCATCTACTCCCCCAGTCCCAGGCCGCGCACCCACTTGTCCACATGGTACGTGTCCTTTTTGCCGATGACGGGGCGGAGGATGACGGCGGAGCCCTTCAGCATGCGGTTGCGGAACAGGCCGCCCAGGTACTCATAGCCGGCCGTGATGGTCCGGGCGTTCTCATCGAGGATGCGCCCTTCGGGGACCTCGATGACCTTGTCGCCGACGATCCGTTTGAACGACACCCTCTGCCCCGTGGAGATGGTCCATTCCATGGTCCGCCCGTCGGCGAAGACGGTGATGCGCCTCATTGCCTGCCCTTCCTGTTCTGGTAGTCCTTCAGATTCGGTCCGTCGCCGGGAGCCCCCCAGGCGACGATGGACGGCGAGCCGTCCGGGTCGGCCACGACCACGTCGTAGGAGAGCGTCGAGCTGTCCGTGGCGCCGCGGTCCGAGCCGTCGGAGTCCGTGTCCGCGTCGGATTGGAGGTCGGGGTCGGTCGACGTGGCGGTCTGGTCCTCGGGCAGTTCGATGTTGACGCGGAAGACGGCGCGGTTGGACGTGTTCTCGTCCTTGTCCACATTGCCGCGGTTGAGGTAGCGCCCCTTGTCCACGGTGGCCTGCGCCTTGTCGGACAATCGCAACGGCTTGTACTTGATCCTGATGTCCGGGTCCTTGACGATGGTGGTCAGCATGTCCGCGTCATGGCCGACGTACGCCTGGCCCCACTGGGAGAGCAGGCGGGCCAGCGCGTCGGACGCCGTGGCGTCCGACAGGGTGCCGGGCCAGACGATGTTGTCGTTCGGCGTGGCGTTGTTCGGCAGGCCCTTGCGGCTGGCCGACGGGTAGCCGAGCAGGCTGTTGCTGTCCGTGCGGATCGTGGTGTGCACGGTCCACCAGCCGAGGCTGGACTCGACGGTCAGGTCGTGCCTGTAGACGGGGATGGTCTTATCTCCGTCCTTGTAGGTGGTCTCCTTATAGCCGTCCCAGCTGGTGATGACGGCGTTCTTGCCCAGCGGATTGTCCTTGAGCCATATCTCGGTGAGCTTGTAGGCGGCCTGCTTGCCCGCCGGATTGTAGTTGACGGCGGGGATGTCGACGTTCTGCGCGACCGGGTTCTGCAGCAGGTAGATGACGATGAGCAGGGCCACGAGGATGGCCCACAGGAGCGCCTTGGCGGGGCGGGCCTTGCGGGCCTTGAGCCTGAGGAACTGGATGTCCGGATCCTCCTCGCGCCGGCGGCCGCCGACGTCCCATCCGTGGTCGTCGGTCTTCTTGTCCTTCCTAACCATATGGCCCGCCTATGCCTAGAGGCCGAGCCCCTCGAACAGGCCGTCGACGTCGGATTCGTCCTTCGGCGCCTCCGGGGCCGGGGCCGGGGATGTCGGCTCCGCGGTGGCTCCGAGCAGGCGCTCGACGGTGGCGGGGCGGCGCTCCAGCGCCTCCAGCGCACGGCCCTTGTCCTTGAAAGTGACGCGCACCTGCGGCGCGGCCGGGGCCTTCCATTGGACGCCGTCGGGGACGTCGCCGCCTCCGATCTTCTCCACGAGGGGTCCCAGGAATCCGGGGTCCATCGCATCGGCGGTCGGCATCGGCACCCGGCGGACGAAGTCCTCCATGCCCTCCTGCCGGTCGAGCCATGCGCCGTACGCCGCGGCGTCCTTGACGACCCATTCGCCGTCGCCGCCCCCGGCGGTGCGTTGGATGTCGGCCAGCTCCTCTCCGTCGAGCATGGCCGGCCGGTGGCCGGTCTCCATGCGGCCGACGAGCACGGCCTTGCATCCCTTCTCCACGGCGTCCATGCGCGCCTTGGCGATGTTCGCCACGGCCATGACCGTCATCAGCTGATCGTCGGACAGGTCGCCCGCGTCGAACGTGAGCATATCCTTCGCCATATCCGTCTCCTTTCGCTTCGATGTTCCATCCGACGCCATGCGTCCGCGGCTTCGCCCCGTTTCCCAATAGGGGGTCGATAGGGGCTTTTTGGCTGGAAAGCCGTATGCACCGCCGTATGCACTTTTGATTCTGACGGGCAGGAAGTGTCCCAATGCCTACAGACAGTAGGGCTAAGGCCCGATTCCATCGTCGGCCGTATGCAGCCGTATGCACCGTATGCAGTTCCCTTAAAAGGAAAAAGGCCGAAAAAGGTCCAACTCCCAAAAGAGGTGCATAAAGTGCATACGGCTTCTTGCATGTGCTCTCAGCCCTACTCTTTATTGACTTTTCGGCTTTGGCAAAAAAGTGCATAATTAGTGCATACGGCTGCATACGAAGTGCATACGGACGCATAAAAGTGATGGAAGTGTGAAGACGGGCTTGATTCGTTCATCAAAATCCACTGCCTGCCTTTACTTTTGAGAGGCCGGATAGGGGGTCGCTAATCGCCTGTGGTTGACGAACGGCCCATGGGCCGCCTTGTGGCGTCGTCATCGACGGCATGAGGCCGTCCGGAAAAACAATTACGTTTCCGGACCGTTTTTTATTCCATCCGTCACAATTGCCTGGAAATCGAATCCTTGGCGCCCCCTGCGGCACGGTGTGGATCGGAACAACTATTACCTGAAAGGACGAAAGCCCGTCAGAGAGGCCAAAGAATCGTTTTTAGGAGCGAAAGCCGGCCCGCGCGTCGGCTGGTGATGATGGCGGGCAGAGGCGAATCAATTTCATCGGCGGGCGATTCCGGCGAAAATCCGTATGCGGATCCGTATGCACTTTTGCTTTCGGCGTGCGGAAGAGGCTTCGATGCCTACGGGCAGTATGGCTAGGGCCTGATTCCGATGACCTAGGCCCTATGCGTCCCGGCCCTCACGGCCGGACGGGAGTGAACGAGCCGCCGTCGGAGAGCAGGAGCATCGAGCTGTCCCCGTCGGTCCAGGTGTCGCAGAACCAGAGCTTCCCGGCGTTCGTGACGGTCGGCACGGGCGTGTGGCCGACCACCTGGGTCCAGCCAGCCCACGGATCGGCCTCCAGCTCCGTCCGGTCCGCCCAGACGGGCGATGGCACGGAGCGGCCGCCGCGCGCCGGGCCCGCCATGTCGAACAGGTGCATCGGACTTTCGCGCAGCCGGCTGTCGAGTTCGCCCTCGGGCGAGTCCGACAGCCCCGCGTACGCGGCCCATGCGCCGGTCACGCCGGCGTGCGTGGCCAGGACGCGTCCGCGCCGCCATGCCATCCGCATGTCCAACCTCACGAGCGCGTCATGGATGCCCTCGTGGGCGCGCGGCTTGAAGCCGTCGGCCTCGCGGCGGAACCAGTGGTATTCGGCCGAGCGCGGGCGGGCCAGGTACGGCAGGTCGTGGTTGCCCGCCAGCACGGTAACGTCGAGCCCGGCGGCGCGGCGGGCATGGACCCAGTCGGCGAACATGCAGACCGCGACGACCGCCTGGCGGGCGGTCACATCCCAGTCGTCGCAGACGTCGCCCAGGAACACGATTTCGTTCGCACCGGTCGCGGCGACGGCCCGGTCGACGGCGGGCAGGACGCGGGCGGACTTCAGATGGACGTCGCCGACGAACAGGACGGTCATCTCGAAGGCCTCCGCCGCCAGTACTCGCGCACGGCATGACTGTCACGGGAATGCGAGACGACATGCACCATGCCCTCATGGCACTCCTTCGTCTTCGACGTCGGGGATGGTGTTGCGGGCCTTATCGGCTCGATGTGCTCGTTCGCCAGCTCCAGCTGTCTCTTCAGGCCGCCCGCCATGCGGGGCGGCAGACTGCGGTATGCCTCGTCCGCGTGCTCCAGTACCAGCCAGGCCATGGTGCGGGCCGTCTCCTCGACCCTGTCGGGGTCCAGTCCGTTGTCCTCGGCCAGCCTGCGCCAATGGTGCGGTGTCAACTGCCTGGCACCCCGGGCGCCGCCTATCTCCATGGGGAGGCTGCGGTCCACATCCGGCCAGTACGTCGTGGTGAGCACGTCGTACATCGGGGCGATTCCGATGCCCTCCGGACGGAAGACGACGGAGTAGTTCTTGGCGTGCGCGTCGGCGTTGCTGACGGACGTGTCCAGCGCCAGCCGGCGGATCCATTCGTACGCCAGGGCGTCGGTCGGGTCGGCACGCCTCAATACGGATATGACCTGCTTCGCCTTGACGCCATACTTGTGCTTGGAGTCGTCCCCGATGGCCTGCATCATGTCCTCCGTGTGAATACGGCGGACCGTTCCGTCGGCGTTCCTTTCACGGTCGAAGCGTTCGACGATATATGACGTCTGCCCCTCGAATCCGATGACGCCGGCCTTCGGGGTCGGCACGCCGCAAAGGGCGGACAGTCCCATGGATGCGGCCTCGTTCTCCTCGACGCCGGGGCGATGCGGGTCGCCGGGCTTAAGGATGTGGGTGGACGGCAGCCCCGCACTCGACCAGAACCAGTAGCCATCCATCCGTGCAAGCGAGAATTTCGGCTGGTTGCCCGCGAGGGAGAATCTGGCATGGACCTCCGGGTCCCACCAGCTGTCCGCTGCCCCGGCCTTGATTCGCATGATCCGTCCGGCTATGTCCTCGTCAAGCGCCAAGGCGGGTGACTCCGGCTCTGTGGGCGAGGGTGGCGTGTCCGAACGGGTGAATACCAGCCCTCCGGACACATCGGCTCCGTCAAGCAGGTCGAAGGTGTCGGCGGAGGCGGCGTTGGTCTCCTCCGCCATGACCCGCCTGACGACGGGGTTGTCGGGAAGAAGATTGTCCAGGAATCGAATCGGCGTCTTCCGGGGCCATCCTCCCGCTAGGGGCAGGCTTAACGATATGGGAACGGCGTTCTCCGGATATTCAAAGACAACCATATCGTCCGTGCGGTCGAATCTGCCGGCGGGACGACCATCCATCCATACATACAGGGACTCCATGTCAATCCCCTATGTGGCATGTGACGCATTCACGGGGAAGATTCGCCGGTTTGACATCAAGGGCCGTCAGAATCCTCATCGTCGTCCCTATCGGCGCATAACCGTGGTCGACAAGGAATCTGACGTTGCGTTCCGATTCTCCCGACTTCTGGGACAGAAGTCGGATTGAAATGCCGTTCCGACCCATTTCAGACATGACATCACGCCGCAGTGATTCCGCGTTTTTGTAATAACGGGCGACATGTGGGCGATGGGAGCGTAGAAGACGTTTCCTGCCGCGCTCCTTCTCCTCCTCGGTCAAAGGCGGAAAACGGTACTCCAATCCGGCCATGGCAAAACACCTCCTGAAACTTATTATGCCATGCGTCCCACAGTCAGACTAAGAAATCTCCAGATCGTGCCAACCGCCGGCGAGCCTCCATCGGCCGCCGTGCAGGCGCAGCAGCACCGGCTGGAGCACGCCTTCGAAGACCAACTGGTCGATGGGGCCGGCGACGCGGGCGAGGCGGCCGGTCACGCAGGTGCCCTCGACGGTATGGGCGTGGGCGGTGCGCCCTTCGAGCGCCTCGGGCTCGAACCGGGTCCAGTCCGTCATCGGGCCGCCTCCAGCGCGGCGCGGGCGCGGCGCAGGTATCCGTCGCGGACGGTGGCCGGCTGCTTGTCCCACCAGTCGGCCACCTCGGCGTCGGTCGGGTCGTCGGAGGCCCAGTTGGTGTCCAGGCGGAACATGGCGACCGCGGCGCGCTCCACGGCGTCATTATCGGGCGCGGACATCCTGTCTCGAGTCAGAATGTAGACCAGCGTCGGCGGCAGGGCGGGATCGCCCGCCCCTCCCGGCAGGGCGTCGGCGCGAGCCACATGCCAGCCGTCCGAGAGCAGGGTCTCGAGCGTGTCCATGTTTTTGAGATCATAAACGGAGCCCAGGGTGCGCTCGTACATGACCGGCACGATCTTGAATGATTCGGTCATCGCCTGCCTCCTTCGGCGATGCGGCGGCGCACGGCGTTGATTCCATCGATGCGGCCCATGCGGTAGTCGTGGTCGAGCTCCGGGCCCATGAGTGTTTCACGCACCTCGGTCGCGCACCAATCGTCCAACGCCTCCATCGCGCCCAAAGCCTCCTCCAGCGTCATAAGCGGGAAGGCCGCGTCGCCGAGCGTCCGGACGACGAGGGGCCAGTCGGAGGTGAGCCAGAGGGCGCCATCCGTCCAGCTCGTACGGTTGTTCGAGGCGCCTTTGATCTCGGTGCGGCCCCAGCCGGTGCCGTCGGAGTGGAGCCAAAGCAGCCACTTGCGGTCCGCGGTGACGTAGAAGCCCGGTTCGGTCGGCTCGGCGGGCGGGGCCGAATACGGCACACCCATCTCGGAGAGGGCCTTTTCGACGCGCTCCGGTTTGATGCCGAGCTTTTGGGCGAGGACGCCGGCGTCCAGGTCAGACATACATGCCCTCCTCCCAACCGACGAGCACACCCGCGTCGGCCAGGACGCGGAGCTCCCGCTCCACGTTGGCGGCCACCCGGCGGGCGTAGGCGAGGTCCGGATTCTGCGACAAGAGCCATTGGTAGTCGTATGGCTGTCCGAAGTCCTCATCGAGCACGTCGATGCGCCAGTCCGAGCCGTCCTTGGCGGCCGTGACGTCCAGCGACGTCGTGCGGTCGTCGGAGACCGGACGACAGAGGTACCAGTCCTCCGGCACGCAGTCGGTGAAGCCGAGCGCGCGCATGGCCGTGTCGTCGAGGACGTGGATGGACAGCGCGGCGTTGTTGCCGTGTCTCGTGTATTCCATGGTTCCTCCTATATGCTCCGGCGGGCCATGTCCAGCGCCAGCTTCTTGACGGGCGCGTCCCAGCCTTCGGGCGGCGCGGCCGGCAGGACGCGGGACGGATCGAGGGCGGCGAGCCGCTCCTCCAGCCGGCGGTACTCGGCCTCGCCGGCCATGAGCGCCCCGTGGCGTATGGCGAGCAGGGACGCGGCGTCCGGGTCGGCCAGCTCCGCCGCGCCCGTGGAGGCCAGCGAGACGGCCAGCCTCATGACGCGCACCGCGTGCATGAGCCGTTTGCCCGGCCGGTCGCCGCGCTCGTACATGTGGTGCTGGTTGTGGGCGTAGTGGGCCAGATGCGGGATGAAGCCCGCGTGCATGGCATCATGCGCCGCGTCCATGGCCGCGCGGCCCAACGGGTCGGCGCGGACCACGGCGGACGGCGGCAGGAGCGCCACCTCCATCGCGTTGGGCGAGCCCTTGGCGAACATGCCGCACCAGTGGTGCAGACCCCACGTCTGCACGTCCGCGCCTTGGGCGACGGTGCGCTCGCGGGGTCGGCGCAGTTCCAGATAGTCGGCACGCGTCGGGGCGGCGATGCCGCGCAGGTCGCGGTCAGAGCCGGGCTCCGCGCAACCATACAGGCGGCTGCCCGTCTCGAACACGAGGCAGCAGCCGTCCAGAAGCGCGGCCTCGGAGTCTGTCAATGGGATCATTCGTCCTCCACCTCGAGCACTTCGGCGTCATTGAAGGATGCGAGGTCGCCCTCGTCCACGTCAACCACGTCGTAGTCGACCCTGCCCTCCCTCAGGGCCTTGAGGACCGCCTCTTCGGTCGGCTCGCCCAATTTCCCCTCGTCCCATTCGACGGAGAGGAGGTCGCGGCTCTCCTTGGTGCAGTCGGCGCTCACGGTCAGATACTTCATGGTTCCTCCTTATGGGGTTTGTCCTAGAGGAGCCCATGCGTCCCGGCGCGCAGCTCGATGCGCCGTCTCAGCTCCACGGCGGGCGGCCAGCCGGGGCGCAATTCCAGCGCCGCCTGCACATCCGCGTATGCGGCCCGGTACCGCAGGCGCGAGAGGCTCCAATCGGCCCATGCGAGCCACACACCCGCGTCGAGCGCCGGGTCGAGGCCGTGGTCCCGCCGCCATTCGAGCAGGCGCGCCGCCCAGGCGGCCGGATCGTCGATGCCCACGGGGATCTCGCCCTCGTTCAGAAGCTCCAGTCTTGTCGGTATGTCCATGGCGGGTTTGTATGCGTCTCCGCCGGGACGCATGGACAAACCGAACGGAAAGGAGCAAGAAAATGGAGAATGAAACCAGAAGAGACATGCTCGAGACGTACGCGAAGGCGCTGGAGGGCGACTCAATGCCACTGGATGCGGCGAAGGCCCTCGTCGGCCGCATGGAGGCCGACAAGGCCTTCCGTGACGCGGTACTGCTCATGGCGGGCTGTGGCAGGGATGTCGAATGGGCGGAACGCTTCATCGCCGACCCGCCGGCGTTTACAAGGGAGATCGCCGGCATGCTGCGTGTGGCGTTCAAAACCGGCATTGACGCCGATCGTTTGGGGCGTGCGGACATGGCGTTGGCCATGATGGTCTTTGCCGTTCCAACGGCCTCGCAACCGCTCGCCGTCAGTGCGTACCTCCACTGGGCGGCCGGCGACGAGCGCTGGGCGCGCCGCATGGTCGACGCCGCGTTCGACCGCAACCAGACCAATTCTTTGGCGCATCTGGTCGACGACGCCCTCGTACGCTCCGCCCATGCGGCGGAGCTGGTTTAGTCCTGATCCAGTGAAAGTTCCAAAGCTCCGGCGAGCAGGGCGCAGGCGGAGCGGATGGCGGCATGGACGTCCTCGCCGGCGTCCGCGTGCTCGACGTTGACGACGGTGCCGTAGCCGACGGTGTCGAATGCGAAATCGACGTCGGCGGCCGGCTTGTCGGCGAAGCCCTCGAGTGTCAGCCAGCCGTGCGGGGCGGTCGGCGCCTCGGAGCCGTCGGCGATGGCGCGCAGGGCGCCCGCCAGGTCCTCCCGGACGGCCGGGTCGACGACCCGGGACGCGGTGGAGCCGATTCCGCCGTCCTCCTTGATTTCGTAGGATGCGACGACGAACACATCGTCGGGCGCTGGGTCGTCCGACAGGGTGACGCCCAGCCAGAAGTGCTCATTCTCCTTCATGTCCGGCCTCCTTGCGCAGGTTCTCCGCGATCTCGTCGCCAAGGGCGGTGGCACGGCACAGGGACCAGACCATAAGCAGACATGCGGCGACGACCGCCACGATAATCAATGCAATCATGCCCATGGCTATGCGTCCGATGGGAGGGCCCCTATCCGGTTCTTTAAAGGAGAGGGCGGGCAGTGGATTTCAGTGGACGAATCAAGCCCGTCTTCACGTTTTCTTCACTTTTATCCATCCGTATGCACTTCGTATGCAGCCGTATGCACTAATTATGCACTTTTTTGCCAAAGCCGAAAAGTCAATAAAGAGTAGGGCTGAGAGCACATGCAAGAAGCCGTATGCACTTTATGCACCTCTTTTGGGAGTTGGACCTTTTTCGGCCTTTTTCCTTTTAAGGGAACTGCATACGGTGCATACGGCTGCATACGGCCGACGATGGAATCGGGCCTTAGCCCTACTGTCTGTAGGCATTGGGACACTTCCTGCCCGTCAGAATCAAAAGTGCATACGGCGGTGCATACGGCTTTTCGGCCGGGAAACCCCTATCGGCCCCCTATCGACGGAATATCCCAAATCGGGATATCGGGATATTCGCATCCCACGGCCCATCCCCCGAGTCACGGGCGAATCCAGCCCGCCTGTGACTCGGTGAGGCCCAAGGCCCCCGCCTGGAGCAAGGCGGCGCAGAAGGACGCCGGGAAACGCGGTGGAGCGGGACTCCCCGCCTCCAGACATTTCGACGGCCATGCCCGCACATACGCGGAACCGTCCCTCAGCTCCGCCGCTCCCCCGGCCTGAACGCGTCCGACGTATGGCGGCAGAGCCGCTCCCGGTCGCGCCACGCCACGGCGAGCCCGGCCAACGCCACGGCCCCGCCGCACGCCAGCGCGCCGTCGCGCGCGGCCCGCATGTCCGTCTGCGCGGCCTCGCCCGCCGCGGGCGCGTACCGCTCCCCGGTGACGAGCAGGCGGCGTGTGTTGCCCGTGTCCGTGCATGTCAGCAGCGTGGCCAGGTCGCGGCCCGGACGAATCCTGAGCGCCTCCGTGTCCGACGGGCTGGTCACGCGGATGTCCACGATCCGGTAATGCAGGACACGGCCGTATGTCGAGACCGTGAACGTCTGCCCGCGTTTGAGCTCGTCGAGCCGGGTGAACAGGGTCCTGCCCTCCATGTTCGTGTGCCCGCTGATGACGGTGCGGGTGGACTTGCCTCCCACGGGCAGCGACGTGCCGTGCACATGCCCCAACCCGTCGTCCAGCACGTCCGCGCCGGTGCCGTGGCGTATCGGCAGCTCCACGCCGATCGCGGGGACCGACAGCACGCCCATGGTCCCCGTGGCGTCCGACCAGAGGAGGTTCTGGTACTCCGCGTCGTCATGGAAGTCCGCGTCGCGCGAGCCGTCAGCGCGGACGACCTCGCCGATCTGCACCTGCTGGGCCGCGAGCCGCCGGTTGTACGCCTCCGCCGCCCTGAGCGCCGTGTCCGAATCCGTCCTGACGGCCGCCTCGGCCTGCGCGGCCTGGGCGGAGGCCGTCAGCCGCCCGTCGTTCAGCCACTGGTTCAGCGGCGGCGTGCAGACGAGCGTGAGCCCGACGGCCACCAGGAGCGCGGCGAGCAGCACGTACGCCCGCGCCACGAGCCGGTCGCGGCGTTCCAGCCGCCTGCGGCGCGCCTCCGCCCGACCGCCCGACACGGCCTCCCAGAACGAGGGGAGGCCCTCCGTGTCCGTCTTGGTCATGGAGGGCCTCCCTTCGTCCGTATCAATCCTGCCGGACGTCATGCGTCCCGTGTCAGAGCGCGTGCGCCTCGCGACGCTTCTTGGACTGCACGGTCAGGTACGCGACGCCGCCGGCCATGGCGATGACGATCACGCCGATCATGGTGTTGCCGAGCAGGCCGCCGGTCTGCGGTAGTTCGGTCAGGGCGTCGATGTTCTTCACGGTGATGGTCCACTTGTTGTCGTTGGTGGGCTGGCCGGTGATGAGCTTGTTCGCGTCGGCGCTGGTGGACACCTTGCCGCCGTCGGTGATGTTCATGTCGAACGCGACGGTCACGAGGCTGGTCATGCTGTCGGGGACCTTGGATTCGACGACGTGGTAGTTGCCCGCGCCGAGGCCCGCGATGTTCAATTGGCCGTTAGCGCCGGTCGTGAACTGGGTGCCCTCGGCCTGCGTGTCGACGTAGGTCCAGGCGCCGGTCTTGGGATCCTGCTTCATCCACTTGCCGGTGTCCTTGTTCTGGATCTTGAAGCCCGCGCCCTGCAGCACCTGGTCGCCCTTGAAGTTGGTCTTCTTGATGTTCAGGTCGTAGGCGCTCACGGTGGTGGTGTCGTTCGAGTCGACGGTGGTCTTGGAGGCGGCCGTGCCGTCGTAGAACGTGGTCGAGATGGCCGCGGTGTTGGACGCCTGGGCCGCGCGCTTCGCGTTGGTCACGACCGCCTTGTAGGTGACGGCCACCTGCTTGGCGCTGTTGGCCTTGATGAACGCCTGGTCGAACGTGGCGGTGAACCCGTTGCCGTTCTCGCCCTTGGCGACGGTCGGGGTCACGGTCTTGCCGCCGATGGTGAACGCGGGGTCGCCGGAGAGCGTCAGGCCGTTCATGGTGTCCTTGACGACGGTCTGGGTGGCGGCCTGCATGTTCGGCAGGGTGAATACGTATTTGAAGTCGACGGTCTCGCCCACGGTGAACGAGGCGGAATCCTCCGTGTCGCCGGCCTTCGAGTCGATGAACTCGCCCTTGTTCAGGCGATCGCGGGACACCTTCTTGTCGATCGTGGTGGTCTTGGACTTCACGGTCAGGGTGCCGAGGGTCACGCCGTTCAGGGTCTTGGTGCCCTGGACCGGGGTGCCGACGATCATCGGCACGCCGTCGGAGTCGACGATCAGATACAGGCCGTTCGGCAGGTCGGACACAGTCATGGTGGTGCCCTCGCCCTTCACGGTCTTCACGGCCGTGATTTTGCTTGCGGACGCGGATGCGGCGAGCTGCTTGGCCACCTCACGCAGCTGGCCCTGCACGGCGCCGGTGGGTTCGCCGTCCTTGCCGACGTGGGCCAGGTCGCCGGCCGCGTCGAAGCCCTGCAGGTCGGTGATGCCGGCCTTGCCGTTGGCGGCGGCGATCCACTTGTCGGACGCGTCGTCGATCTTGTTCACGGTCAAAGACTTCACGTCCGTGTCGCCTTTCGCGGTGATGTCGCCGTAGGAGCCGAGTCGGTAGAAGTCGAACGTGTGGCCGGCCAAAGTGTTGCCTTGGGCGGCGTTCAGCGTGATGGACGCGGTGCCGGTGTCGGCGGTGGTGGGTGTTTCCACTGCCATGGCCGAACCGGCCAGGCCGAACGTGGACAGGCTCGCCGCCGCCGCGCACATCGCGGCCAGACGCTTGACATTGATATGGGAGACCATTGAGTCTCTCCTTTCCTCGGAACGGCCGCGGACTGCCCGCGGCCTCTCGGAAAGGCGCTATGCGTCCAGGCCGGGGTGTCCGTCCGATGCGGCTCGTTACGCCATGGACGGCGGGGCCGCACGGAAAACAATTACGTTTCCGGGCCGTTTTTTATTCCATCGGCCGGCGTCGCTTGGAAATCGAATCCTCGGCGCCCCCTATGGCACGGCATAAATCGAGTGCCAGAGCAACTTCGACCGGAAGGACGAAAGCCCGTCAGAGGGGCCAAAGATGGCGTACAGGGGCAAAGGGCGGCTGGCGCGTCCGCCAATGATGACGGCAGGCAAAGGCGAATCAATTCCACAGGCGGGTGGTTTCTACGAAAATCGGCGAAAATCCGTATGCACTTTTGATTTTGACGGGCAGAAAACGTCTCAATGCCTACAGGCGGTAGGGCTAAGGCCGGATTGGCGTCATTGCCGTATACGCTTTTATGTACCGTATGCAGTTGCCCTTAAAGGAAAAGCCCTGAAAAAGGTCCAACTCCGAAAAGAGGTGCATAAAGTGCATACGGCTTCTCTGATGTTCGCTCAGCCCTACTCTTCATTGGCTTTTTTCTTGAGCCGAAAAAGTGCATACGGACTGCATACGGCTGCATACGAAGTGCATACGGAACGCATAATGTGATGGAAGTGTGAAGATGTCCTTACCTCCGCCATCGGAGGACAATTCCATCCTCTTCTCCATTGCCCGCCATCAGGGCATTGAAGCCGGTTCCGGCCCGAAATTGATTGTCAATTGTTTTCAGCCGTTTTCGGAATTGTTTCGGCGGCCCGAGTCCTTCCGCCTCCCCCCGGACGGCCCGGGCATAGCCTCCTTGAAACACAGACAAGGAGGCCGGATCATGGCAATGGATGCGAAAGGCAACAACCACAAGGCGGCGGGACGCCCCGACGGCGGACAATTCGACAAAAAGGCGGGCCAGGGCTCGGACGATGATCTGGACTTCGACGCGATGGACGAGCGCCTGTCCCGGGCCATGCCGTCGCTGGACCACGAGGCCCGCAGGCGCATCATCGACGCGGTGCGGAACAGGCCGGTGGAGGGCGGCGCCACCGGCGGCCCCGACGCCCATCCGACCATGGACGGGGTCGAGGGCATGATGTCCGACCTCCGGGCCGACATGGCGGCCGAGGGCGCGAGGGCCGTCTCCGAACGGCGCGTCCTGCCCTACGACACCGTCATGCAGGTCGGCGAGTACGGCGACTTCATCACCGTCGACGACTACCGCCGCCGCCTGCCCACCCGCCTGGACCGCGCCCGCTACGAGGCGTGGGAGAACTCGCCGGGCGGCGACGACGACTACGACGCCCGGCTTCTGAAGGCGTGGAACGATCCGGACGCGTTGGAGTCGCTGTCCGCCGACTCGCCGCTGTGGAACATGGACGTGAACGACGGCGCGTACGAGACGGAGATGGAGCTCGACTGGCAGGACGACTGCGGCTACGGCTGCGACCCCATCCGCTCCCTCGCCGACGGACGGCTCAAAAAGGAGGACCCGTACTCGCTGTCCTCCACGGCGGCCGACATCAGGGCCTTCGCCTACGGCCCGCTGAAGGACTTCCTGCGCGCCAGGCCCGACGTCGGCATGGACGCCTCCCCCGACGGCGGCATCGTCCTCCATTCCGGCGGCCGCGACGCGCGCGTCTCGTTCGGCGTGCAGGGCGATGTGACGGTCGACGGCGTCGGCCACTACACCATCACGGAATACGGCTCGACCAAGGCCGCCGCCGGGGCCGCCATGCGGGACACCGCCGCCATGCTCGACCCGGACGGCCGATGAGGCGCCGGCCGCCCGGGGCCCCAAAGCCCGAAGGCCCCCCGCCGGTCATGGCCGGCGAGGGGCCTTCGCGTATGCCAGACGCGTCAGGCATCCGCTTTTTTGGGGATGCGGCTCACGTAGATGGCGTCCGCGTTCACCTTGATGGCGTAGCCGTTGGTGCCGTCCCTGCGTGTGAATTCCTCGACGCTCTGGGTGCCCGCGACGACGACGGCGTCGCCCTTGTGGAGCAGGCGCGCCTCCTCTCCCGCCCTGCGGGACGTCGGGTGGACGCGGTACCAGATGGTGCCCTGATCCACCCACTTGTCCTCCGCCTTGGACCAGTAGCCCTGAGACACGGCGACGGACAGTTCTACAAAATCGCGTCCGTTCACCTCGCGGACGGACGGCTCGGAGCCCAGACGGCCCTCCAATTCGACTCTAACAGCCATAATTCCTCCCTACAGTTCGACGACGCCGGCGGTCGGAATGAGCCCGGCGGCCATGGACAGATACCATGCGATGGCGGCCACGGCGAGGACTGCGGCGACGGCCATCAGGATGACGGCCGCGCGGCGCGGCCCTTTGCGTTGGCGGGCGTGGCGCCCGTTCCTTTTCTCGGCCATGACGACCTCCTATGCGCAGGCAAGGCCTCTGAGGGCCTCGCAATCGAACCAGACTTCCATGGACGGTCTCCAATCCAGCTCGCCCTCGGACAGCACGATGAGCCTCTTCGCCTGCAACGATTTCAGCAGCGCGCCCAGCTGGTGCCTGTCCGGCCATTCGATGAGCTCCACGCGCTCGAATCCACCCTCGCCGCACCATCCGTCGCTCCGGACGGAGGCGAAGTCGTCGTTCTCCAGCGAGCCGAAGGACGCCTCGGAAAGCCGCAGGGCGAGCTTCTTCTCCAATTTCGTCAATTTCGGCGTCTCGATTCTTTCGCCGTCGATGTATAGGTCCATGTCCTTTTCCTTTCCGTCTGTCGGCTGCCCCATGCGTCCTTTAGTCCAGCAGGCCGGACGCGGCGAGCGGCGGGCAGGCGTAGCGCCATGAGAGCAGGATGAGGGCCGCCCACATGAGCGCGTACGGCACGAGCCTGGTGACGGTGAAGACGACCGTGTGGGACGGGAACAGGCCGGCGTTGAGACGCCACAGCCAGGTCATGGGGCCGCCGATGTCCTTATGCCAGTAGGAGACCATGCGGCAGCGGGAGAACAGCCAGCCGACGCCGGAGACGAGGATCCAGCAGGCCAGGCAGGAGAAGCCGAGCACGCCGGTGACGGGCATATCGAGCCGTTCGGACACGGTCGAGACCTTCCGCCCCGCCTTGTCGACGGCCGTCTCCGTCGTCTCCGCGTACTCCTCCGGCACGCCGTCCGCCTTGGGCGCCCAGCCGTCGAGCCCGCCGTGGACGATCATGCGGTGGGTGACGTTGCCGCCCGTCATGATCGGCCAGCAGGTCTGCAGGGTCAGCCCGCGCTCCACGCCGGCCGCGTCCGGGTCGATGACGTCGGTGCGCGTCTGGTCGACGATTTCGGGATTCGAGTTGATTCTGTAGCGGTACCAGTAGGAGCTGGTTTCGATGTAGACGACATCCCCGGACTTGAGCAACCGGATGTCGGCCATGTCTGCGTACGTGTTGTGGCCGGCGTACGAGCTGTTGCCGACCTGGCCGGGCAGTGCGGTGGACTCGTAGTGGCCGGCGCCCATCTTGTCGAGCACGGTCCTGGCGGTGCCCTCCCAGACGGGCAGGCGGTACTGCCTGCTCCAGGAGGGGACCCTAATGTAGGCGAACAGCTCGTCGTCTCCCGGCTTCGTCTCGGCGGGCGGGTCGGTGTGGCGCATGGCGGCCACACGGCCGGGCGTGGCCTTGCGGATGACGGTGTGCGTGGCCTTCTCCTCCCTGTGGCTGGCATACGACACGTCAAGTCCGGAGCCCCATGCGCGGTAGGCGAGGAAGGAGCCGAGGAACATGGCGGCAAGGGCGCACAGGCCAGACAGAATGCGGCAGGCGGCGCGCCATGCGCCGCCGTTGTTCTTGAAATGTCTCATCGGCGGGCGGCTATGCCGCCACCATCTGAAACAAAAGGTGCCCCGTCCTTCAGGGCGGGGATAGTCAGAGTCCGAGGCTTCGGGACGCATAGAGCTGGTCATGGAGACCATCAGGCGCTACAACTACCGCGCGTACCCCACGAGGGGCCAACGCGAGGCCCTGTCGCGCCTGTTCGGCGCATGCAGATACGCGTGGAACTGGTATCTGGACCAGCGCAAGGTGGCGTGGTGGCTCCATCTGCCATTGCCCTCGTATGCGGAATTGTCGCGACGCTTCACCGAGTTCAAGAGGGAGCCGGAGAACGGGTGGCTCGTGTCGGTGTCGTCGGGGCCGATGGCGCAGGCGTTGCGCCATGCGGAGACGGCCTATTCCCGCGCCTACGCCCACAAGGCGGGCTATCCGCGCTATAAGAGCCGCCACTGCGGCGAGCAGTCCGCCACGTTCACCACGTCGGCGCGTTTCCATGTCCGCCATGAGCATAATGCCAGATGGATGTTCCTGAGACTGCCGAAGATCGATGGCGAACTGAAGCTCCGCTGGTCGAGGGATCTGCCCTCCGGGCCGTCAAGTGTGACGATGATGCGGCATGCTGACGGGACCTACGAGGCCGGCTTCGTCGTCAGGGCCGAGCCGAAGGCCCCGCCGAAGCCTCGACATAACGCCTGCGGCATCGACATGGGCCTCGAATCGTTGGCGTCCATCGTCTACTCGGACGGCACGCGCGAGAAAATCGCCCCGTTGAAGGCGCTGCGCAAGGCCGAACGCAAGCTCAGGAAGCTTGACAAGGAGCTGAGCCGCCGTCAACGCGGCTCGAACAATTACGGCAGGACCAGACTGGCCAAGGCG
>OLQY01000926.1_pt1 | contig 29040 bp, 30 predicted proteins | sample 1672851 | NCBI WGS metagenome assembly OLQY01 (sample SAMEA3136730, study PRJEB25190) | human gut metagenome | reverse complement strand
ATTGCCTTTTTTTGTTTTTTATTGTTTAGGCTAATTTCGTTAAAGCCCCTTTTTTATCTTATCGATTATAGTCATCTTCAATTCTTACCACATCATCAAGATGAGGTGTACTAACTTCAACAATTGTTGTGTCTTCTAATGCAGTGTTTCGATGACGATAGGTTGCTGGATTGTGGATAATTTCCCCCGGTTCATAAATACGTGTGTGTAATTCTCTATTCTCATCATCTTCTAAAACTTCTAGTTTCCCACTTAAAATATAAATATGTTCCTCTTTTTGATTATGGTATTGAAAAGAACAGCGATTTCCTTTTTTAAAAAATATTTCTTTTAATGCATAGTCTTTAGTTACCGCAATCCATTTCTCATATCCCCACGGTTTTTCCACAAAACGTACTAATTCCTGTTTCATAATCTATTCCATATTGGCATGGCGGCCAAACATCGTATCACTATCCATATTATTTCTTTCCATAAGCATCATGATACTAATATCCATAAATAATCCTTCACTTTGTTCAAAAAGTGAGCCCATAGGCTGAATAGAGCGAATCTGTCCTTCTTTTGCACTCTTTGGACTTGGGGCACTGATTTCAATCACTACATCTGCCATTTTCGCAATGGTAGATTCAGGATTTATTGTAATTAAGGCAATCTTAGCACCTACTTCTTTAGCTTTCATCGCATGATTTATTAAACTTTTTGTTTCACCTGAACCTGAACAAATAACCAGTACTCCGTCATTTGAAATATTTGGTGTACATGTTTCTCCTACGACATAAGAATGTTTTCCCATATGCATTAAACGCATCGCAAATCCTTTGACTTGAAAACCGCTTCGTCCTGCTCCCGCACAGAATATTTCATTAGCTCCATCTACTAATTCAACAAATTTTTGTGCATCACTTTCTTTAATACTTAATAAGGTATGTTCCAATTCATTGAGAACAGTTTTCGCATATTCTATATTCGTCATTGCAATCTTCCTTTCATATCTTTTGCCATTTGCGAACGATCTTTCGCATTACAGATTGCCCCACCTACAACAATAACAGCAGCACCTTCTTGTACTATATCATCAATTGTATTTAGTTTAACACCACCTGCTACTGCACTTTCCGCATGCTGTATTACTTTATTTACTGTTTTTAATTCCTCTAAAGGATCTTGTCCACTTGCCTGTACATCAAAAGCTGTATGCACACAAATGTAGTCTACTCCCATTTCATCAATCTCTCTTGTTCTTTGTTCAAGATCTTGTACATTGATCATATCCACCATGACTTTTCGCCCATATTTTTTAGCGGAACGAACACAGCCTAAAATTGTTTCATCATGACTAACTCCTAGTACAGTCACAATATCAGCACCTGCCGCAAAGCATTTATCCGCCTCATATTCTCCTGCATCCATAATTTTCGCATCGGCTAAAACTTCAATTTCAGGAAACTTTTCTTTGATTGCTTTTACTGGTCTCATTCCCTCTTCAATAATAAATGGAGTTCCAGTTTCCGCAATATCTACGCTCCCTTTCGTTTCTTCTAATAATTTCATACATTCATCTAATGTTAATGTATCTAATGCTACTTGTAACTTCATCATGTTCACCTCTTTCACCTATGACTTTAATTTAAATCAAAGTAAAAAACAAGAAAATACTTGTAAAAAGAAAAGATAAAGCATTAAAATATTGGCATAAAACAAAATATTATTTTAAAACCAAGATAAAACCAATTAGGAGGATTTATGTCAATTAAAACCGAGACTCGCCGTAAAGCAATTATCAGCTACCTACAGGATAAGAAACAAGCAAATATAAAAGAACTATCTGTTCATTTTAATGTTACTACTGAAACTATTCGTAAAGATTTATTTGCTTTAGAACAAAGAGGTTCTATTCAAAAGCATCATGGTTGGGCACAATTTATTGATAAATACAACGAACTTCCAATTGATGTTAAAATGGAAGAAAATATTGAGCTTAAACAAAGAATTGCACTACAAGCAGTAGAACTTATCAATGACAACAGTCTTATCTATTTAGACCCAGGGAGCACAACACTTGCAATGACAAAATACTTACCATTAAAGAAGGATCTGACTATTGTGACTTGTTCTCTGCCTATCGCCCAACGTCTATTATCCACAAAACATGAAATTATTCTATTAGGTGGAAAACTGCAAAAAAAAAGGAAGCACTGCAGTAGGTGCTTTCACTTTAGAAAATCTAGAACATGTGAAAATTGATATGGCATTTATGGGAACAGATGGCTTTTATCAATGCGATGGTCCAACTACCTTCTCTTATGAAGAATTAATCATTAAACAAAAAGTACTAGAAAAAGCTACCAAAAAATATTTACTTTGTGATGTAACAAAATTCTCTAAAACCGGTACTTACCCATTTGGAAAATTTGCTCAGTATGATTGCATCATCACAAATAATATTACTTTAGAAGAAAGAAAACAAATTGAAGAAGCCAAAGAAATTCTATGCGTATAAATTAAAGGGGTGAAATTCTCACCCTTTTAATTTGGATTTTTTGTAATACTTAATACTTTATATCCATTTTCTTCCAAATCCTTTGCCAATGCATCTGTTTGGAAAGTATCAATACGAATAATCATATCCGCATATCCATTATGCTGTGAATATACACCTAAGTGAGTAATATTACAATTATTGCGTACAAAGATTTCAGAAATTTTACCAATTGTTCCTAATTCATCTTTGACTTCAATACAAACACGACTACCGCTTTCACGATATCCCAAAATATCAAGGAAAGCAGATAATACATCGTTAGTTGTTAAAATACCTACAACATCATTAGCATCATTGACTACGGGAAGACAGCCAATATCATGTTTAAACATCATTAAAGCCGCATCTTCCAAAAAGCGATCCTCATGAATTGTAATCACATCACGGATCATAATGGCATCTACGCTTGTTTTTGATAATAAATAATTTAATTCAAAGATACTTAAGCTTGTAGCTTTAGTAGCACCATTCTTACTGATCATTCCCTCAGTAACTAAACCGACTAATTTTTTCCCGCTTACGACCGGAATACGATGTAATCCTTTTTCATTCATAATATCGACAACTTCACTAATTTTGCTGTTTACATCAATGCAAATAGGATTACTTGTCATTCTATTCTTTACATACATACACTTATCCTCCCAGATATGCCTTTTGAATTTCTGGACTATTTGCCAGTTCTATACCAGTTCCGCTCATCACAATATTACCTGTCTCCATGACATAGGCTCGATCCGCAATAGATAATGCCATTTTTGCATTTTGTTCCACAAGAAGAACTGTTGTTCCATTTTCATTAATATCACGAATGATATTAAATATTTCTTTTACTAAGATAGGTGCCAGCCCCATACTAGGCTCATCTAACAGCAGTATTTTTGGGTTTGCCATTAATGCACGTCCCATAGCTAACATCTGCTGTTCGCCTCCTGATAAAGTAGAAGCATCCTGTGTACTACGCTTTTCTAGAATTGGAAAACGTTTATATACTTCCTGCATATCTTTTTTTATTCCATCTTTATCTTTTCTAAGGTATGCGCCCATCAATAAATTTTCATAAACTGTCATACCAGGAAAAATATGCCTACCCTCTGGAACCTGCGTAATTCCCTCTCGTACAATATTCTTAGCACTGACTTTATTTAATGATTTCCCAAGAAATACAATATCCCCACTTGTTTTTTTCAACAAGCCGCTGATTGTCTGAAGCAAAGTAGTTTTTCCTGCTCCATTTGCGCCAATTAAAGAAACAATTTCCCCTTCATTTACTTCAATGGAAACATCTTTTAATGCATGAATTACACCATAATGGACATTTAATTTATCAATTTTCAACATGTTAAATATCCTCCCCTAAATATGCTTTGATTACTCTCTTATTATTTTTGATCTCTTCAGGAACACCATTGGCAATACACTTTCCATAATCCAAAACATAGATTCTTTCACAAATCGTCATAACCAAAGACATATCATGTTCAATTAATATGATCGTTAAATTAAAATCATCTTTAATCTGATGAATCAGTTTTGTTAGATCTGCTGTTTCCTGTGGATTCATACCAGCTGCCGGTTCATCTAAAAATAGGATTTTTGGTTCAATTGCCAGAGCACGTGCAATTTCAAGTCTACGCTGTTCGCCATAAGGAAGATTTTTTGCTAATTCATCTTTTTTATTAAATAATTTAACAACCTGCAAATATTCTTCTGCTTTTTTTAGTACTCGTTCTTCTTCTTTATAGAACTTTGGAGTACGTAAAATTGCTTGAATACTACCATATTTAATATTTTGATGCATTGCAATCTTAACATTATCCAGCACCGTCAGATTTTTAAATAAACGTATATTCTGAAAGGTTCTCGCAAGTCCCATATGTGTTACCTTATATGGTTTCATGCCTCCAATTTCTTTCATAGTCCCATCTACATTTAACTGGATGCTTCCTTCACTTGGTTCATATACACCAGTCAAAAGGTTGAATAGTGTTGTTTTCCCTGCTCCATTAGGTCCAATCAAACCAATTAACTCTTTTTCATTTATTTCCATATTCACATTGGATACAGCACAAAGCCCTCCAAAGTTCTTTGTCAGATTACTAACCTTCAACAAAGCCATAGCTATACCCCCTTCTTCTTCGATAGCCGCTTAAAGAGCCCAGAAAATGTAAATTCTTTTGTGCCAAGCAGCCCTTCTGGACGAAATACCATGATCAATACTAATGCAGCACCATAGATAATCATACGAATATCCGCAAAATTCTGCAGGTACATATTAATGATACCTATTACGATAGCCGCAATCATGGATCCAGTATAACTTCCCATACCACCAAACACTACAAGAATAAGAATATCTACAGATTTATTAAAAGTGAATAAATCCGGTTTAACAACATAGAAATTACAAGCATAAAGTGCACCAGCCAAAGAAGCTAATACAGCACCAATCACAAAGGCAATCGTTTTATACTTTGTTGTATTAATACCCATTGCTTCAGATGCAATTTCATCTTCACGAATAGATATACAGGCACGTCCGGGAGCGCTTCTTGAAAAGTTTAGCACCACAAGCAGTGACACTAGTATGCACACGATTAACAATGGCCATGTTGTCAGTTTTGGAATACCAAATAAACCTGCTGCCCCATTGGTGATTTTCATATTTAACACAATAATACGTACAATTTCAGAAAAACCAAGTGTCGCTATCGCAAGATAATCACCTTTTAATCGTAGTGTTGGAATCGCTACAATTAACGCAACCAATGCAGATATGATTCCGCCAACAATTACTGCTACAAAAAAACCACCTAGATTCGGATTAGATTTTGTGATAATCGCAGCTGCATATGCTCCGATACACATAAATCCGGCATGTCCTAAAGAGAACTGTCCTGTAACACCAATAATCAGATTTAAAGAGATTGCGAGAATCATATTAATACCAATCGTAAATAAAATACTTTGGTAATAGAAATTAATAACTCCACCTTGCATCAATAACGTAAGTACTGTTAACAATATGGTAGTAAATAGAATCCAGCATAGGTTTAATTTACTAAATATATTTTTCATATGCCTACACCTTCTCTTTCACGTTTTTTCCAAGTAAGCCTGCCGGCTTAATGATCAGAATTATAATTAGGATTGCATAAACAACCGCATCTTTATATAGCGAACTTCCATAAGCTGTTACAAGTGCCTCTACAATTCCAATAAAGAAACCACCAAACATTGCACCTGGAATAATACCGATACCGCCAAATACCGCAGCTACAAAGGCTTTGATACCGGGAACCATCCCCATAAGTGGATTGATCGTATTATAGTACATTCCTACTAATACTCCAGCAGCTCCTGCCAAAGCAGATCCAATCGCAAAAGTATAGGAAATTGTCGCATCTACATTAATTCCCATTAATTTTGCAGCATCCGCATCTACAGATACAGCTCGCATAGAACGTCCAATCTTAGTTTTATAAACAATAAACTGCAATATCAGCATTAACACGATAGTAATAACTAAGATATAAATCTGCTGCATCTGAATCTGTATTCCAAACAGATGGAAAGTCTGATCATTTAAAACTGATGGATATGTTTTAACACCAGGTCCCATAACTTTCTGAGTTGAATATTCAAGCACATAACTAACACCAATTGCGGTAATTAAAGCCGCAATACGTGTTGCATTTCTTAAAGGTTTGTAAGCAATTCTTTCAATCACGACACCTAATACAGCGCAGACTACCATTGCCATAATTAAAGCTGGAAAAAAGCCTACATGCAAATAGGAAATAGAAAGAAATCCAACATAAGCACCGATCATATAAATATCCCCATGTGCAAAGTTGATTAACTTAATAATCCCATAAACCATCGTATAACCTAAAGCGATTAATGCATAAATACTACCGATGGACAACCCGTTTATTAACTGTTGAAAAAACTCTGTCATAACTTCACCCCTCGTCTTAATATTGGAAAATAGGAGAAAGAAGATCTTTCCCCTATTCAAGTAATCTATGGATTATTTATTTGGGTTTACATCAACTGCATTTTTCTGCTCACCATCAACGATTTCTACAACTAATGCAGCTTTATCTGGCGTATGAGTTTCATCAAATGTAAAGCTTCCAGTAACTCCTTTAAAGTTAATACCAGCCATTGTTTTCTGAACTTCTTCTGTATCAGTAGTTCCTGCTTCTTCAAATGCCTGAATCATAAGATTAGTTGCATCATATGCCAATGCAGAGAACATGCTAGGATCTTCACCATATTCTTCTTTATAAGCTTCAATGAATGCATTTAATTCATCACTTGCGTTAACAGTTGTATAAGCAGTAGTAAAGAAAACATCGTTTAAATTTTCTTTTCCTGCAAGTTTAACTAAATCTGTAGAATCAAATCCATCTCCACCAACGATTGGTACATCAATACCCATTTCACGAGCTTGTTTAATAATCAAACCAACTTCATTGTAATATCCTGGAATATAGATTACATCATAATCCATATTTTTAATCTTAGTAAGCTGAACATTAAAGTCTGTATCTTTTGCCTGATAATTTAATTCAGAAACAATAGTTCCACCTTTTTCTTCAAATTTTTCTTTAAATGCTTCTGCTAAACCTTTAGCATAATCAGAACTAGAATCAGAAAAAATTACAGCTTTTTTCTTTCCTAAAGTATCATTTGTGAAAGCTGCCATTGCGGCCCCCTGATAAGAATCCTCAAAACATACACGGAATACATAATCATAAACACTTTCTACGCTTTCACCATCAGCCAAAGTTATATTTGTGGTTGTTGAAGAAGGTGATACGACTAGTACTTTATTGTCAGTTGCTACCTGATAAATTGCTGCAGATGCTCCAGAAGTAGCTGGACCTACAATACCTTTTACACCATCAGAAGAAATCAATTTAGTCGCAATGTTTGTTGACTCATCAGCGCTTGATTTGTTATCTCCTTTTACCGGTGTATAAGTATATTTATTTTCACCACTTGCATTAGCCTGGTTAATTGCTAACATGGCACCGTTATATTCAGGATTACCATAGTTTGCAGTTTCTCCAGAAAGTTCAAAGTTCAACCCAATCTTAACCTCATTTGAATCGGATTCACTTGATCCAGAACCATTGCTGCCACATCCAGTTACGACGGTTAATGCCATGCAGGAGACTGCAGCCATCGCCATAAATTTTCTAAATTTTCCCATATTTCATCTCTCCTTCATCTTTTCTTACTTTTTATTAAGATTGATATTGATATTATATGCGTTTACATTATTTTTTTCAAGTATTTTCTGCAAATTGTCAAAATATTTTCAAGTAAATGTGTAATCACTTACAACAATAATTTCATAATTATCAAAAAAATTATTAACTCTGCTTGTTTTTTTGATTAAAATAGCTTATAAATAACGCATTATAGTTCTTCTAATCATTTACATTTTTTGCATTTTTAGACAAAACAATTAAAATGTATTATCTTTCAAACAATGAAAATTAAGATTTTTTCTTGCAAACACAAAAAAAGTATAGTATTCTAGTAAACAGTTATTATGTTTCAAGGAGGGACAAGCAGAAATATAGTAATGAGCGCCAGGACCTACGGGTTGACGAGGTTAACAGTTATCGAAGTATTCGGCGGGTACTGTTACGGTTAATGTGAATCGATAAAGAGTAGACAAAAGCATAGAAATTGCCACAAAACTACCTTACCACATATTCTTTTTATAATACTTATCATAATTTTGAACATACTTATTTATGTAAAACATTTTTTTCTTATACACAAAATACAGAATATTAAATAATGGAGGAAAATATATGTGTGGAATAATTGGCTATGCGGGATCTTCTAATATCTCAAATAGTGTGTTAATTAATGGCTTACACGCCTTAGAATACAGAGGGTATGATTCTGCCGGAATTGCTGTATTAAACAAAAACAAAATTCAAATCGTAAAAGCAGAAGGTAATGTATCACAATTATCATCAAAAGTAGCTGCTATGCAGCTTGCAGAAGGAACAATTGGTATTGGACATACTAGATGGGCAACCCATGGAAAACCTAGTGAAGATAATGCACATCCGCATCAATGCGGTAATGTAACATTAGTTCATAATGGTATTATTGAAAATTATCATGAAATACGTGAAGAATTAAAATCAAAAGGATATCATTTTTATAGTGAAACTGATAGTGAAGTCGCTGCAGCTTATATTAATTTCTGTTATCAGAATTCAAATGATAAATTTTCAGCTTTAGCACAGGCTTATCGTCATTTCCAAGGTTCTTTTGCCTTTGCAATTATATTTCATGATGAACTGGATACTCTTTATGCAATGCGTAAAAATAGCCCTTTAGTTTTAGGAATTGCGGATAATCAGACATTTTTATCAAGCGATATCTCAGCATTCTTAACTTATACAGATATGTATATGGTTTTAGAACATGAAGAAATTGCTCGTTGCACAAAACAAGGAATTAATTTACAGACATTAGATAGTGAACACATTCATCGAGAACCAAAAATCACCACAATGAAAGCGAACGATATTCAAAAAAACGGATTTGAACATTATATGTTAAAAGAAATCCACGAAGAACCTGAAGTAATTCGTCAAACTATCGCATCATTTCTTCAAGATAACATTTCAGAATTAACACAAACAATGCCAGATGTATCCAAATATGACAATATTCACATTGTTGCATGTGGTAGTGCTATGTATGCTGGAATGATTGCAAAATCTCTAATTGAAACAAAAGCACGTATTCAAGTTAATTGTGTATGTGCCAGTGAATATCGATATGCAAATCCTATATTTACTAAAAATACACTAGCGATATTTATATCTCAATCTGGTGAAACAGCAGATACGATTGCAGCTTTACAGCTCGCCAAGCAACAAAATATTGATACTCTTGCGATTGTCAATGTACCTGGCTCTACGATTGCTAGAGATGCAGACTATGTGTTATTCACTAAGGCAGGAGCTGAAATAAGTGTTGCAACTACAAAAGCTTATTGTGCTCAGGTTGCTGTATTATCACTACTGGCATGTAAATTAGCTTACAGTCATGATTATATTACAAGTGATGAACGCTCACAGCTAGAAAATGAACTAAAAATACTTCCAGATCAGATGAAATCGATGATTCAAAAAGATTATCTAAGCTTCGCAAAGAAAATCTATGAACACGAAGATGTATTCTTCATCGGTAGAGGAATCGATTATTCCCTATCTATGGAAGGAAGTTTAAAATTAAAAGAAATATCTTACATTCACTCTGAAGCATATGCTGCTGGTGAATTAAAACATGGAACTATTTCTCTAATAGAAGTAGGAACTCCAGTTATTGCTTTAGCAACTGATGAGCAGCTTTATGAAAAAACTATAAGTAATATTAAAGAAGTAAAAGCTAGAGGAGCCTATGTTCTATTAATAGTTCGTGAAGACTTACAAGTATCTGATGATGTCTATGATGATATATTATATATACCAAAAGCAGATATATTTCTACAAGGACTTTTAACAGTCATACCTTTACAGCTTTTGGCTTATCAAATCGCAAAATTACGTGGTTGTGAAATCGATCAGCCAAGAAATCTTGCAAAATCTGTTACAGTAGAATAAGATATTTAACGCAGATATTACTTATTATTCCTGATACTACACACACCATCTGCGTTTAAATATAAAAAGAAAGGATTGTTAAGCTATAACTTTTCAATCCTTTTTCATATTAACCCATTCCTAAAAGCATACTGCCTATTTTAATAAATACATTCAAAATAGTACCTTGTGCATGTGATAGCGGTCCATCCAGCACCCCACTCATTAATACTAAAATCAATATAAATGAAATATACATTTCATACTGCATCAACTTAAAGTATGTATCTTCTTTCAAAATACCCATTAATATTTTAGAACCATCTAAAGGTGGAATCGGAATTAAATTAAATACCCCTAAACCAACATTATACGTAGCTGTAACAATCATCAGATTAAATAAATAAAATGTGAATCCATTTTTATAAAACCATCCAAAGCGTATAAATAATAAATATATAATTACAAATATAAAAGCGACAATAAAGTTCATCAATGGCCCAGCCATCGCTGTCCAGATCATGCCATCTTTTTTATTACGATAAAAATATGGATCTACCTGTACTGGTTTTGCCCATCCAAAACCAAAGAAAATTAAACATAAAGTACCAACAGGATCTAAATGGCGTAAAGGATTTAATGTTAATCTTCCATTTTCTTTTTGTCCATAATCCCCTAGTTTATATGAAACGAAGGCATGTGCAAATTCATGAACGGAAAGTGCAATTGCCACTGCTGGCAATACATATATTAAATCGCCTAAAAAATCATTAATATTCATATTGATTCCTCCAAGAATACAGATAGTATACCACATTCTATATAAAACTTAAATTTACTTTTATAAAGATTGTTTATTATCTTTATATGCCAAATTTACTAAAGCTCTAATACCACTGAAAAACATTGAAATGATTGTCCATATACATGTAGAAACAAGTGCTCCAAAAGTGTCTAAATATACATCGCTCATGGATGAAGTTCTACCTGTGTAGCTTTGATGATACTCATCTCCAAAGGCAAAGCAGAAACAAACTCCAACGGTAAGTATAAAGCGTAGAAATTTATTTACTCCTAATATCCATAATGTAATATACACACCAGATGCTAGCACAAAATAAATTGAAAAATGAGCTAATTTTCTAATATTTGCATTCCAGTCACTGCCGTACGGTGAATGCATGATTACAAAATATTGAATCCGTTCACTTAACTGCATGCCTTCTTCTGTATTCTCTAATTTACTTTGTACCTCATTCTTGATTTTTTCTGTGACTATTTCACTTCTAATATTTGACTGTATTCCATCTTCTGCTGACAAGGAATAAATAGCATACATGATTGATCCACATAAGCCTAGAAATATGAAAGCACAAAGAATACGAATTCCCATATTATTCTTTTTCATCGTACCACCACCTTAACGAAAATTTTAAAACAATTCATTCTATTAAACAACTAAGTTTAGGTAAAATAAGAAAATATTAAGAAATAATCTGTTTTTCTATTAAATCACAAATCTTAACTGTTGCCTGTTTATTATAAACAGCTTTTTGTGCTATTCTCATCGCATCTCTTGTATCTTTATCTTCTAATACATGAACTGCTTCTCTTAAATTACCTTTAGGGTCTTTTACATAAATACTCCAATTTTTATTATGGAAATAATTTGCATTTCTTTCTTCACAGCCTGGAATAGGAGAAATATGTATTGTTGGGATACCTGCAGCAGCTGCCTCTGTAGAAGATAATCCTCCAGGTTTGGTAATAAATATATCACAGGCTTTTAAGTAAATAGGCATTTTATCTGTTCTTGATATAATTGAAATCTGTTCATAATCATCATATTTACTTTTTAATGAAGATAACAGCTTTTTATTATTACCACATATAACAATTAATTCATATTCATTGTTGTGTTTGATTTCAGAAAGTATTGTCTCAACTGCTATTTTTATTTTTCCTGCCCCCATACTTCCACCGGTTAATAAAATATATTTCTTATTAGGATCTAAGCTCAAAGCTTTACAAGCTTCTTCTTTGCTTATAAAATCATAAAAATCATTACTAACTGGAATTCCTAAAGGATATAGTTTATCTTTAGATAATCCTTTTTTTATAAATTCATTGGCTAGATCTTCTGCAGGTATAATATAGAAATCACAATCAGATTCTTCCATCAATGGTAAACAAGTATAATCAGTTGTTATATACATAGATTTAGGTATTGTTATTCCTTGTTGTTTAATGTTACACATGATTTGAGCAGGAAACATATGTGTCATCACAATAAAGTCAAAATTTCCTGCATTTAAATAAGCTATCATTTTCTTTGAAAACCTTGCATTCAGCCAATATGCTGGAGTTCGGAAAGGCAAACGATAATAAGAATCAGCTATATGATATATCATACCAAATATAGGTGGAATGTATTGCACCATTTTTATATATGTTTTTTCAAAAAAGCTTCCGCTTTGTTTGTTTACAATCTGATAGGTATCTTTAAATATTACTTGATGGCCTCTTTTTAATAATTCTTTTTCAACAGCATGCGCTGCAGCATCATGACCTCCACCAATACTACATGATAATATCAATGCTTTCATAAAATCCCTACCTTATCCGATATTACTTACTGTGTTATAGTATATATCATATTGAATGTAAAATGCAAATTCTAATATAGAGAAAAGAACAGATGAAACACCTGTTCTTAGTCTTAACTTAATTTGGATAAGTGATATTCCCTAATATTACTTTTTGCTTTGCTCCTGTAGCACGTGGAACATTAGATGGATTATGATGTAAAGTTTCATTGCCTAAAATAACAAATGCAATTGCTTCTTTTGCATCTGAAGAAAATCCTTTTTCTTCTTGTGTTAATATACTTATATTTGGTAATTCACTTTGAATTAGTTGCTGCAATGTTTTATTATGCGCACCGCCGCCACCTAATATGACTTCAGATAAATTATCTTTTGGCAATATAAATTTACGATAATTTTCTGCAATTGACCACGCAGTAAACCATGTTAGAGTCTTAATAATATCATTTGGTTTTTCTTCACAATATTTTTTTAATAAATGGTGTACAAAGGCTGGTCCAAACATTTCTCTTCCTGTTGTTTTAGGAGGGTCCATATTAATGTATGAATGCTGTTTTAACTCATTCATCATCTTATTTATCACTTCACCAGTTGAAGCAATTTTCCCTCCATCATCATATGGTTTTCCATACATCTGCAACATTGCTTCATCAATTGTCATGTTACCAGGACCAGTATCAAAAGCATATACATCATCTAATTGGCATTCTTTTGGCAATACTGTTACATTTCCAATTCCACCAATATTTTGTAATGCTACTGCATGTTCTGTATTTCTATATAGAATATACTCGCTATATGGAACTAATGGTGCTCCTTCACCCCCAGCTGCCATATCTTTAGTACGAAAATTAGAAATTACTGTACAGCCACAATTTTGTGCTATAACGGCACTTTCTCCTATCTGTAATGTACTGGCGACAAATTGATTTGTTTTTCTTGGTATATGGTATATTGTTTGTCCATGACAAGAAATAAAATCTAGATTTTGTGTAGCTATGCCTGCTTTTGCACAGACAAATTGAGCAGCATTAGAAAATAATTCACCTAATTCAAAGTTCAAAGAACATATTACATCTGTTCCAACTCCTTCGCTTTTACAGCATCTTTTTATTGTTTCTTTAATTGATGCTGGTAAAGGGTATATAATAAAGTTTTTTTGTTCGATCTTTGTATTTAAGCCAAATCCTGTAATCTCACATAAAACAGCATCAATCCCATCAAGAGATGTACCTGACATTAAACCAACTGCTAACAATATGATTTCCTCCTAATTCTTTTTTAATTTATGAATCAAGCTCCTTGTTTTTGTTAAATCAGATTTAGTTTCATTAAAGTTTTCTTTTGCTATTCCATAGTAAATTAAATCCGTTAATACTAATGCAGAGTTTCTTGAAGAAATTGCTCCTAAACGTAATTCTTTTTCTTCAATTGGTGTATAAAGCTTTATATCAGCATTTTTTGATAATGTGCTTTTTACATTATATTGTGTTATTGCTATTACAGAAACATACTTTTCTTTTGCATAATCTACAGCTAAGTTCACCATCTGTGTTTCACCACTATAGCTTATAGCTATTAAAATATCTTCTTTATCAATATGAGCTAATCTAGCCAAAAGAACATCAAAATCCTCATGATAAATAACATTTCTGTTAATACGCGTCAGCTTTTGCATAAAATCCATACAAACAATTCCACTTCCACCAATTCCAATTAAATAAATATTTTTGGCTTGTTTTACTTTATCTATAGCATTATTTAAATTGGTGATATTAAGTAGCTTATATGTCTGTTGAATATTACGTTCAGATATTTTTTGAACTTTCTTAACCATTAATTCTATAGAATCATTTTCTTCAATCAAAACATTAAATAATTCATCACTTTCATCTTCATCTTTTGCTAAGTCTAACTTCATAGCAGTAATACCCATATAACCCAATTTTTGTGCAAATCGAATTAATGCAGCAGCTGAAGTATCTGTTTCTTCTGCTAGCTTCTGAGCTGTAAATTCTAAAGCTTGCTCTCTATTATTCAATATATATTCTGCTATGCGCTTCTCTGTGGCTGTAAATGAAGAAGATGATTGCTTTATCTTATATATACAACTCACAATCGTCACCTCTCCCTTTTATTATGACAGTATTTAATTAATTTGCAAAGAACAAATTAATTTTTACATAACTAAGAATACAACCACTTTTCAATTTATTTCTCTTCAAATGTATTTCTTGCAATTAAATATGCTCCATACATTGGCTCATGAAGAGGATCTATAATTTTAATTTTTTTATCACATAATTTTTTCAAAGGATCTAAAATATAACGATCAGCTTTCCATACTCCACCAGCATAACTTATTAAAATGTCTTCTGAAAAATTTGATTTTAAAGCACAAATCATTTTATACAAATATTCTGCTGCTTCTTCGTATATCGCAATGGCTGCGCAATCTTCCTGTTTAGCCAATTCATATACATATATTGCTAAATTTGCTATTTTATCTCGCTTATTTTCCAAAACATTTGAAATATAAGCTATCATATCATAATCAGCATTGATATTACATTTTTCCTTAAGGTATGATACAAGTGCTGTTCTAGGCTTACGTCCATCACACTGCATGGAATATTCCTGCAGAAGTCTTTTCGCAATCCAGTATGCACTCCCTTCATCTCCGATTTGGTATCCCCAACCACCACAACGATAGTATTTATCATTACATTTTGCTAATGCAATAGATCCAGTACCTGCAATCAATAAGATTCCGTTTTCTCCATCTAAAGCTCCTTCTAGAGCAACCTCTGCATCATTTTTAATGATATAAGAGTATCCTTTGAAGCTTGTTTCACATATCTTTTCTATTCTTTTTCTAATTTCCTTATTTTTCCCGTAACCTGCTAATCCTGCACAAATATAAACTTCATCATTTCCATTAACATTGGCATGAACACATATTTTCTTAAGACCATTAACCAATATTTGAATAGCCTTTTCTTCTTCAACTTGTAGAACATGACAACTAGAAAGAGTAAATTCACAAATTCTCTCATTTTTTTCTGAATAACAGATAAAAGCTGTCTTTGTTCCACCGCCATCAATTCCTACATAATATCGCATATATTATCCTTTGCGAAAACGGAATTTCTGCCATGGTTTAATGTAATCTAGTAAAAATAATTCTTCTTCTCTAATATGTCCAACTACATTAGACATACCAGAGTTTTTCATATCATGTAATGCAATCTGTAGTTCTCCTGCATAATGCCCATATTCACTACTTTCAATTACAATGCCTCCTCTTTGAATAATTTCTTTTGGATTAAATAATTCAAAATTATGTCCTTTATATTTAACTCTACTTTGTGTAGAACGAATCATATTTTCATTTTTATCACCACGGTTAAAATGCAGTTCTTCAAACAATATTTTTTGTTCAATTTCAGGAACATTATTTTCTAAATCTACATGGAATGTAACAAGTGATAAATCAATGTTGCTGATACTGTCTAATTCTTCATCAGTTGGATAACAATTAGAAATAATTATATCATCAACACAGTCCATTGCAATAAAATGCTGAACTTGTACATCGATTGGTAAATTCCTATGCATTTCTAATGTTGGTAAACCTTCTGTTACCGGCCATGATCCAAATGTATTCTCATTTTGACTAGTAACAAAAGCAGCAGTATGCAAGCCATACTTTTTAAATCGTTCTGTACATTTCTTAAAGAAATTTATTTCTAAACCTGAATGTACATGTGGATAAAAATTATGACAGCCATATAAATTATAGCGATTTGGCTGATAATCCATAATTGTATCGATTGTACTTACATCATTACTCATGTTGATTTCAATTTTTAAATCATATGGATTGAATGTCATAAGTGATTCTTCACTACCTGTAAATCCAACATCTAATCGTAACCCATCAGCTCCAATTTCTTTAAAAAAGGACAAATCCTGATAGCTAATTCCTAGTTGTGAAAAAACTCTAGGGGCTACATCTACTATAATTTCAAATCCTTTTTCTTTTGCATATAAATTAATTTCTTTAAAGTCCTGTTTTATCTCTTCTTTGCTTTTCTCCACTGATAATAAGCAAGAAAAGATTCTTGAAAACCCATGTTCTGCAGCTTTGTCGATATAAGATAGAATGGTTTCTTTATCTGATTTTTCTGGATATATTGAAATACCTAATTTTCTCATATGTGCCTCCTCTTACAATAAATGCCCTGTTATATTCTAACAGAGCATTTCTATTTAATTAAGCCTTACTTACTGATTCATCTTGAGATTCTTCTTCGTGTAGTCCGTTATCATACATTCTAAAGAATGGATAGTAGACTGCAATAGATAAGATAATCAATACTATACTTAATACAGCAGCTCTCCAATCACTACCACAAGCAAGGAATGCCCCAATAGGTCCAGGCAGTGTCCAAGGTGAACTAGCAACTACATGATTAACGAATCCCATAGATGTCGCAAACCAAGCAATTAAACCATTTAAGATTGGTGCAATAATGAATGGAATAATTAACATTGGATTTAATACAATAGGAGCCCCAAAAATCATTGGTTCATTAATATTAAAGATTGAAGGAATTAAAGCTGTTTTTCCTAGTGCTTTACCATATGCTGAACGTGATTTGAAAGCAAATAAGATTGCTAATCCTAATGTTGCACCTGAACCACCGATCATTACAAACCACTGATAGAATGGTTCAGCAGCAATGTTAACAACTTCTGCATGAGAAGCAAATGCTGTTGTATTTTCTTCCAATAATACTAGCCATAATGGACGAGCTAATGAACCTACGATTGACCAGCCATGAATACCAAATGACCAGAAGAATTGTGTTAAGAAGATAATCAGAATTACAGATGGTAAAGAGTCTGAAGCCTTGATTAATGGTGAAATAATAGTAGATACAATAGAATGTACATCAATTCCGATAAACATTGTAATTGTTGCTACAACTAATAGAACAATTGCAGTTGGAGTTAACGCTTCAAAAGATCTAGCTACTGAAGGTGGTACTTGAGGTGGCATAGAAATTTTGAATCCACTCTTCTGTGTTAATCTGAATACTTCAACAGCAAAGAATGAAACAATAATTCCAACAAACATTCCCGCAGAACCTAAATTTCCCATTGGCAATACAAATCCAGATGGTACTTGTGATAGAAAATCAGCTAATTCTTGATTTGAAGCAGCTAAATTTGTTATCCCTTCTGTTACAGCTGGTATAGATGAAGGAATAATTGTTAATAAGAATGCTAATTCTGAAAGAATTCCTCCTGAAAGTCCATCTAAATCATAAGATTGCGCTAGTGAATAACCAATACCAAATACAGCATATAATGTCATAATGTACATAGAAACACGATATGGCATCAATATCTTAGTCTGATTTTCAGCTATAAACTGTGTAATCCCCCAATCTTGTGGCATTGAATTTGGCAAGAAAGCAATAACCATGAACATTGATGAAACGATGATCAATGGTAAAGTAGCAATAATACCATCACGAATTGCACGTAAGTGGCGTTGCTCTGCTAACTTGGCCATAGGTGTTGATAATTTCTCATCCATAAATTTAGTGATTTTATCAAACATCTTTTACTCTCCTCTCTTTCAATATATATTATTTCAAATCGCCTAACTCAGCTTTGATCTGAGCCAATAATTTTGCACCACCTAATGGCGTATAGCCTTGTGGCTGAATTAATACGCAAGGAACTCCTGCTTCAGTAGCTTGAGCTTTCAATACATCATAACGATGACGAATCTGTGGAGCTACTAATCCAATCGCGTACCCATTCTTAATTTCTTCTGCAAATGCTTGCGTACTGCACTCAGAAACAGTCATATCAATTCCATCTTTTTGTGCAGCTTCTTGTAATGCTTTTGCGCAAATAGCGCTAGACATACCTTGAGAACAAACTAATAATACTTTCATTTTAAATCTCCTTTCTATTATTTTTTAACCGATTACATTATATCATTGTAATCGCTTTCCTGCAATAATATTTTATATTTTTATTTATTTTTTTGAAATTTTATTTTAACACTATGCTATTACTCCGGCATATACAACTAGAAAAATCAGAAAAGATACAAATACAGATAAGAGTGCCCCAACAATCCAAAATGATTTGCATAAACCTGTCTTTGTTTCTATAAAAAATTGAGAAAATGCTACTGAAAAGCCTGAAATAATGCCTCCAAACAATACAGTAGGTAAACGATAGTCGATTCTTAACCACTCACAAAGTTGAGGTACCAACAATAAGGATCCAAATGTTATCAAAAGAATAAGCAACGCACTTCTATACCCAAAAACTGGAATATCATAATCAGTCATACCTACAGAAGATTTATATTTTCTCTTCATATTCTTATTCTTCACTTGCCAAGTTCTTAATTTTGCCATAAAAATCATGAATCTCCTTTCTAACACTCTCTGTATATGAAACCTTACTATAACAATGGTCAGCTTCAGAGACTAAAACAATTTCAGCCTTTGCATATGCCTTTTTATAATTATGCAAGCTTTTCATTTTTACATATTGATCATTTGTACCTTGAACAATTTTTACTGGACCTTGATACCTATCAATTCCATTAAAATATTCAAAATTTCTGCTCTCTTCCATTAATTTTGGATTTATCTTAAATCCATTAACTTCTAAATTGTTTTTATCAATTGAATCACTAGTCATTTGAAATAATATTTCATCAAAATTCCCTGCTGGGGATAACAAAAATAATGATTCCACTTTTATCTCTTTAGCCACATGAGATGCAATTACTCCACCTAAACTAAACGCAAATAAATGTACCTTATAATTTTCTTTTTGAAACTGTCTTACTACACATTTGCATTGATTAATTTGACTATTTATACTTTCTTCTTCAAAAAATGTACCATCGCTATCTCCGGAACCTAGAAAATCAAATCGGTATACAGAAAAACCTTCTTGACAAATATCATCTCCAAATGTTCGAAACATAAAGTGATGATCAGATTTATTGCCCATAAAGCCATGTACAATACAGACAACATCATTACTTTTCCCTTCATGCAAAAAGCCTCGAATTGCTTTATCATTAACAATAATCTCTTTAAATTGCATTTATACTCCTATTTGTTCTCTAAATCATATAAACGTTTATTCATACGAATTAAATTTTCTGCTAATGTACAAACTTCAATAGCAGCCATTAAATGATCTTGTGCATGAACAAATAAAACAGTAACATCATGATGTTTACCAGCAGCTTCTGCTTGAATCATTTCTGTCTGCACTTTATGTGCAGCAACAAGACTTTCATTTGCTTCTTTTAATAATTCCTCAGCTTTATCAAATTCTCCTTTTTCTGCACAAGCAATAGCTTCATATGCCAATCCTTTCGCATTACCACCATTACTAACTAATTCAAATACAATTAATTCCATGTTTTCCATAAAAAATCCTCCTTTATAAACTTTCTCTAATTGTTTTGGAAATATGTCCATCTGCTTTTTCTAAAACCTTTTGGGCATTTGCCTTATCCATATTCATAATACTCATAATTATTGCAGTCTTTACGTTCTTACCACTCTCTATAAATAGTTTTTGCGCTTCTTCATCATCTATCTCCAAAATTGTTTTTATCATACTGCATGCCCGCTTTTCTAGTTTAATATTAGTTGGCTGAACATCTACCATGTAGTTATGAAAAACTTTTCCCATCTTTATCATAGTTGTAGTAGATATCATATTTAAAACCATTTTTTCTGCTGTTCCCGCTTTCATTCTTGTAGATCCCGTTACTACTTCTGGACCTGTTACAACTTCTACTGGAAACTTAGCATATTTTGAAATTTCTGCATTTTCCACACAACAAATGCTTCCTGTCATTGCGCCAATAGAATTGGCATACTTTAAAGCACCTATAACGTAAGGCGTTCTTCCACTTGCAGCTAGACCGATAACGATATCTTTAGAATTTAAGTTTCTTTTTTTCAAATCTTCTATACATTGATCAAATGAATCTTCTGCACCCTCTTGAGCAGTAAATATTGCCTTTTCTCCTCCAGCAATAATTCCTTGTACTAAATCTGGTGAAACACCATAAGTAGGAGGACATTCAGAAGCATCTAAAATACCTAAACGTCCAGAAGTTCCAGCTCCTATATAAATAATACGCCCACCATTTTTAACTGCTTCATATGAAACCTCTACCAACCCTGTTATAGCAGGAATCTGCTTTCTTACAACCTCAGCAACTTTTTGATCCTCATTATTTATTTTGATTAGAACTTCTTCCGTAGAACAGCTATCGATATCCACTGTATCTGGATTTTGCTGTTCCGTATTTAATCTTGCTAAACTTTTATCTTCCATTTACACTTTCCCTCTTTTCTCTAATAAAATTTTGATACCATGTAAAGCTATCTTTCTTATAGCGATTATATGTACCATTTCCATAATTATCTGCAGCTACATAAACAACGCCATAACGTTTCTCCATTTCACAGCTGCCTGCAGATACTATATCTATAATACCCCACATAATATATCCAATTAAATCTACGCCGTCTTTTATAGCTTCCTCGATTTGTTCGAAATGTTCCTTAAGATATTTAATTCTATATTCATCATGAATAGTTAAATCTGATTCCAAAGCATCTCTACTCCCCATCCCATTTTCTGAAATAAAGACTGGTTTCTGATAACGATCATATACTTTATTTAATGTAACTCTCAAACCAATTGGATCTATCTGCCAACCCCATTCAGTTGCTTTTAAATAAGGATTTTTTGTACTTACTACTAAGTTACCTGCTGTCTTTTCTTTTTCCTCACAAGAAACAACTGAAGATTGGTAATAAGAAAAGGAAACAAAATCAGCAGTATTATGCATTAAGAGATTTTCATCTTCTTTTGTAATTTCAAATTCAATACTACGTTCTTCAAAAAATCTTGTCATATAAGATGGATACTTTCCTCTTGCCAACACGTCTGCACAAAACCAGGTATTTGTATTTTCTTCTGTAACCATCTTCATATTATCCTCAGGACTGCATGAGTATGGATAGTAACAAAAACAAGCAATCATACAGCCAAATTTCCCTTTGACCATAGAATGACCAAGCTCAATCACTTTTGCACTTGCAACAAATTGATGATGCAATGATTGGAAAACAAGGGATTGATCATAAGCCTCATTTTCTGGTTTTAATAAGCCGACACCATTATACGGAGAAAAATAACCCGCATTGATTTCATTGAATGGCAGATAATAATCAATATAATCTCCCCAATTTTCAAATACAACCTTTGCAAATCTTACATAAAAATCAATCAGCTTCCGATTTGTCCAGCCTCCGTAAGCTTCTACTAAATGTAGAGGAATAGCATAATGATTCATAGTTAAAAATATTTTTATACCAGCATCATGTAGTGCTTTTATAATTTTGTCATAATATTGAATACCTTCCTGATTTGGTTCTTGCTCATCTCCATTTGGAAATAAACGCGCCCAACTTATAGAAAAGCGATAAACATCAATACCCAGCTCTTTTAATAATGAAATATCTTCTTCCATACGGTTATATCCATCTGACCCTTTACGAAATGGATAATAACCACCTGTAGACTTTTTAGCCTCAGCAACTATATCTTTCGTTAATAAACGAGTATTAGTTGTGGCATTCGATGTTCTCTTTAAATAAGGTCTACAATCTTGGGTATCTAAACCCTTTCCCCCTTCATTCCATCCCCCTTCATATTGACTTGCCGCAGTTGCTCCTCCCCACAAGATGTTTCTCTCTTTACATTTAAATTTCATCTCAGCCCTCCTTAGTAACCGCTTTCTTGATATTCATAGTATATCATGTTTCATTTTAAATTGGAATAAAATTTTAATATTTTTTAAATTTTTTTGATATTATATTTCATTTTTCTTATAAAAAAAGAAGCTAACGAATTAACTACCTAAATTAAGTTAATTCGTTAAAGCCTCAATTATTTTTTCAATGTCTATTTTCACATATAAAAATGGAAATATTGATTATCCAAAAATAGTTAGGAAAAACTATATTTTTTTCGATAATTTAATTATTCTACAACGTTTTATTATTTTCATAGTAAATATTACTTATTCACTCTTTACTTACTATCCTAAAATATATACATCCTTAAAGGCCTAATATTATAAATTTAAAATTTTATCATTTCCTTTTATAAATACACATTTAATCTATTAATTTAATGAATCCAAAAAAATTATAATATACTTACATAGTGTAAAATATGCCTTATAAAGAAAATAGGATTTACTTGCCCTATGTAAATTTTATGTTCAAGGCAAGTAAACCCATTCAATTTTAAAATCCTTATAATTTACTATTTTGTTTTCTCGATGATTTCTAAGAAGCTGTCTGCTTTTAAGCTAGCTCCACCAATTAATGCACCATCGATATCTGGCTGTGCCATATATTCAACGATGTTATTTGGTTTAACAGAACCACCATACTGTACACGTACATTTTCAGCAGCTTCATCACCATACATAACGCGAACCTGATCACGAACGATACGGCAGCAGTTTTCTGCGATTTCTACAGAAGCACTTTTACCAGTACCAATAGCCCAGATTGGTTCATATGCGATTACCATGTTTCCTACACATTTTGGACATAAGTCAGCCAAAGAACCTGTTAACTGATCGCGAATTACTTTTTCAGATTCACCAGCATCATACTGAGCTTCTGTTTCACCAATACATAAGATTGGTGTAATTCCTGCATCAATTAAACGTTTTGCTTTTTTATTTACTGTTTCATCAGTATCCCCAAACATTTCACGACGTTCAGAGTGTCCGATAATACAATGAGTTACTCCAACTTCCTGTAACATAGGTACAGAAACTTCACCAGTGAAAGCTCCATTGTCTTCCCAGTGGCAGTTTTCTGCAGCAATTACTAGGTTTTTAGCTCCAGCTACTGCAGTAGAAAGTGCTGTATAAGGTGCACCAATACCAAATGTAGCATTTTCGCTAGCAGCTGCAGCATCTACAGCTTCCATGAATTCTTTTGTTTCTTTCATGGTTTTATTCATTTTCCAGTTTCCAACAATAATTGGTTTTCTCATGATCAATATCTCCTATTTTCTAATGATTATTTATCTGCGATTACCGCAATACCTGGTAATACTTTACCTTCCATGTATTCTAGAGAAGCTCCACCACCTGTAGAGATGTGAGAGAATTTATCTGCGAATCCTAACTGAATAGCAGCAGCTGCAGAGTCTCCACCACCAATTACAGTAGTAGCTCCTGGAAGTTCAGAAATTGCAGTACATACTTCTAAAGTACCTTTTGCGAATGGTGCCATTTCAAATACACCCATTGGTCCATTCCATACTACAGTTTTTGCACCAGCAAGTGCTTCTCTGTAAAGTTCGATTGATTTAGGACCAATATCTAGACCCATGTAATCTGCAGGAATATTTTCATTGTCTGCAACTACAGTATTTGCATCTTCAGCAAATTTATCAGCACATACATGGTCAACTGGTAATACCAATTTACCTTCAGCTTTTTCAATGTATTCTTTAGCAAGTTCTACTTTGTCTTCTTCTACTAGAGATTTACCTACATTGTATCCCATTGCTTTAAGGAATGTATAAGCCATACCTCCACCAATCAATACTTTATCAGCTTTTTTCAATAGATTATCTACAACAGCAATCTTATCAGAAACTTTTGCACCACCGATAATAGCAACGAATGGACGTTCAGGAGTATCAACAGCAGCTCCTAACATTTTAACTTCTTTTTCTACCAAGAAACCTAATGCATTTGGAAGGATAGAAGCGATACCTGCAGTAGATGCATGAGCACGGTGAACACTACCGAAAGCATCTTCAACAAATAAGTCACCTAAAGAAGCCCAGTATTTAGCTAATTCAGGATCATTTTTACTTTCTCCTTTTTCATAACGAGTATTCTGCATAACAACGATTTCTCCATCATTTAATGCAGCTACAGCGTTTTCTAATTCTTCTCCGCGAGTAACTGGTACGAAAGTTACTTTTGTATCAACCAATTCACTTAAACGATCAGCTACACAACGTAAATCATTTTTAGCTTTGTCTTCTTCTGTTTTAACTTTTCCAAGGTGAGACATTAAAATAATTTTTGCGTTGTTTTCAATTAAGTATTTGATTGTTGGCAAAGCCTGAATAATACGGTTGTCATTTGTAATTTTTCCATCTTTTCTAGGAACGTTGAAGTCACAACGTACAATGACACGTTTTCCAGCTACATCTAAATCTTTTACAGTTCTTTTAGCCATAGTAAAATTCCTCCTTATGTATCGGCTTTATTATACCACCAAGATACTTTTTCGTAAACGAAAAATCTCTTTTTGATAAAAAAATCACAATTATTTTACATCTTTTTCATTCTGTTTTTCATTTAAAGAAAAATTCCACTGTGGAACACTTCATGTACTATAGAAAAAGGTCTAACAAAACTGTCATTTATTGACATTTGCTAGACTTTAATTCTTTATTTTTGAAATACAAGACAGGCTGCGCCCAATAATCCGCTATCTTCATTCAATGTTGATTTTCTTACCTTAACATAAGGTCTAACAACATCATATACTCTATCTTTTACTAATTTTTCAACATCTTCGACGAACCCATCAGTTTTTAATGCAACGGAGCCTCCAAGAATAAATATTTCAGGATCAATATAGCCTTGAATCATCGCAATAAAATTAGCTAAATAAATTTTTGCTTCCTTCATAATTTGTATTGCAGTTTCATTTCCCTGAACAGCTAAATCATTTACCTGACCGGCATGTTCAACTATTAAACCTTGTTTTCTAGCTCTTTCTACGATTCCTGTTCCACTAGAAATAGCTTCAATTCCGCCTGGATAAATCATACCATGACTTGGTCCTTCATGAATCATACAGCTATTGGCAACTTCATTCGCAAATCCATGAGCGCCTAAGAAGATTTTTTTATTAATCACTAATCCAGCACCTAAACCTGTAGAAACCGTTAAGTACTGAACATAGTTATAGTCTTTCCCTTCTCCAATATAACTTTCAGCTAATGCCGCTAAATTTGCATCATTATCTAAATAAACAGGAACTTGAATACGTTTATATAACTGTTTACTAACCTCATAATTATGCCATTTCCCATATAGATTAGGAGTTGTTAGTATTTTTCCTTCTAATAAATCTAAGGGTCCTGGACAAGACATTCCTACTCCGATTATATCTTTATCAAAGCCAGCAATAATCTCTGCAATTTTATCTAGCGTTTTTTCTGGATCATTTACATCTGTGGAAAACTGTATTCTTTCCAGAATATGATATGTTTCATCTATAAGGGCAACTCTAGTATTCGTTCCCCCTATATCAATTCCTACTGCATATCTCATACTTCTACATTCACTGTTACAAACTTACAGTGTCCAATATTTTCTAATATGATCTGGTTATTTTCCACATGTAACTCTTCAATAACTTGTTCCTTCAAATCCATTAGACCGGCTTTTTTGATAGAAGAAGTAAAGGTTAAAACATCATTCAATACTTTATGATCTTTTCCGTTATACAAACGAATAACAATACCAGGTTTTTCTTCAGCATTCTTAATTGCTGATACTACAAGATTATTTTCACTAGTAAAGAATGACTTAGCTCTTTCATCTACACCTTCTACTTCCATTTGACTGAAAATCAAACGCCCATTTAAAAATTCAGAATACTCATAAACTTCAACCGGAGTATTGTATTGTTTTGCCAGCTGTTCTAAGTTTGATTCATTGAATGCAGCTGGAAGATAAGCTACACCACAGCTAAATTCCATAGGTTTCAATAATTGTGCATCTGGAGTTTCAATAATTCTTTCACCTGAAGCACGTCCAGGGCGATACAATAGATTTTCTTTCCCCATAAAACCATAAGTACGGAATAAAGTTAAACGAATAATACCTTTATTATCTCCTACAATTTCATATTCTCTTACACCCTGAGGAATTACTCCAACAGTTCTATCTTCCTGTGTCAACGCAACATAGCTTTGACAAGGTTCAATCGCAATAGGTGGTTCCTGCCAGCTAGTTGCACTCTGTTGCCAATTGGCTGGTTCTAAAGGATTTGAAACTTTTATAGATTCATCTTTATTAGCACTGTTTATATATAATTCCATTTCTTTCTCATATCCATTTGGTCTTTGGATACTTCCAAATTGCTGATCTGCAATATTGAATTTAGTAGCCATCTGTGCATCAAATAAAATACATAAACGGTGTGATAAACCATGGTTATCTACCTTAACAGTTACATCAATAATTTTACTATGTTTTCTTAGTCCAACAATTAAAGTAACAGGTAATTCTGTATCTTTAATTCTTTTTGCTCTCTGATCCAAATCTTTAGGAATCTGCATATTAAATTGTATTTCTGCTTTTTGAATCAGAGAAGAACCAAAAATATTAATAACTGGTTTAAATGCATTTGAATAAACTTCTAAATCATTTCTAGGTGGAGAATAATTAAAGCTATCACCATCATCTCCATTTTCAACTAGTATTCCTTGATTCTTATATACAGTATTTGTAGCTTTTTCCACAACATCAAAGCTGCCATCTTCATTAATAGAAATATGATAATATTCATTTTCAAGAGCGTCTCTTGTATCTACCTTTTCATGTCCATCAGTTCCAAATACAAGCTGACATTGCTCATAACCAAAAGATAAAATATCTTCTTTAGAAATCACTAGAGTAGCTTCATATACCTTTTCTGGAATATATATTTCTTTACTTGGATTCAATCGTATTGTCTGTGATAAGACATAGTCAGTTAAATCTCTTTTCTCTAAAATTGTATAAGGCACATTATTACCATTAACATCAATGATAGAGAACTCGCCATTTGGAATATATGTCTTAAATTCAATAGTTTCTTTTCTCTCTAGTGGAAGAGTGTTAAATAATGTCCATGTTATTTTTCCTTCTTTATCCTGTAAAGAAGTAGAAATCATACGTGCATAAAGTTCTACTAAATTAATCGCAATATCTCTTGCCTGTTTATAACGAACATAGACATCTTCATTTGCTGTATCCGCAATACAAGAACCAATAGAGTCATGTGCTGCATTTTCAAATAATAGCTTCCAGATTTCTTTTACTGTTTCTTTAGGATATTCATGTCCTAATTGAACCGCCATTACTAATATAGGTTCTAAAACATTTGTTACATAATTCTGTACTTGTGTATTCAACACTTTCAAATCAGAACGAGAAGAGAAAATGGATTTATGAATACGCATATGTTTCGCAATCAGTAATTCTCCATATACTGTTTCTAAACTTGGATTCTGACTTTTTACTTCCGCAATATATTCTTCTACTGTACTGATTTTATATTCATTTTCCGGATCACTTTTTCTTCTACCAGCTAAAATTTTACTCAAGTTTTTACGAACAGGAGCCTGGTCAAATCCATTAGGGAAGTAAATAGAATCAGTAGAGCTTCTCAAACCAGCTTTATTAAAGCATTCAGACTGCCAAAATTCTTCACTCTTAGGTTCTTCTTCAGGAATATTTCCACCAATATAATAACCAAATGGAATTTGGGTTACAAATACTTCACTGCCATCATCACCTTGCCACATATAGTCTGTATGTTTAACCATATCATCACTAACACCGCGCCAGAACAAGCTATCTTTTATACCAAATGCCTGATAAATCTGTGGCATATTACCAGCTTGACCAAATGAATCAGGTACATATCCTACATTCATATAGCCACCAAATTCTTCACATCGTTTCATTCCATAATACATATTACGAACGATACTTTCTGCACTGATGACCATCTGATCTGTCTGTGTGTACCATGGGCCAATAACTAAACGTTTTTCTTTTACAAATCTTTTGATTCGTTCTTCATCCTGAGGCATCCATTTCAAATAATCATCCAGTAGAGATGCTTGAGCATCAAGCATAAATTTAAACTCTTTATCATTTTCTAATGTATCTAATACATCATGTAAATCTTTCATCAAATAGACTTTTGATCGAGATGTAGTAAAATACCACTCTCTATCCCAATGTGAATGAGGTACAACGTGTACTTTTTTACCCATAAAAATCCTCCTTTTAAGAAAGTAGGAGATAGTCATTAAACTACCTCCCCTTATCAAACCGCATGTGCCT
>OLQY01000913.1_pt1 | contig 29410 bp, 22 predicted proteins | sample 1672851 | NCBI WGS metagenome assembly OLQY01 (sample SAMEA3136730, study PRJEB25190) | human gut metagenome | reverse complement strand
AGCAACAGTCATATAAAAGCTGCAATGGCATACTGCATCTATGCAAGGAATATTCGAAAGCAATTTCAGATAAGGCAGCAGAAAACTGTCTTGTCCGAAACACTATCGGCTACAGCTATTTCAAGAAAGAACTACAGAATCTAGCAAATAAAAAGGAATCTAAACATGGAACTGAAAAGCTGCCACAACATAAGAATATAAGAGGTAAAGAACATTATGAATAGATTAAACAGCAATCATGAAAGAAAAGAAGAAGAAAAATTATATGAAGAACTATACGAAAAATTAAAGAAGATGAAATTTTCCGGAATGGCGGAAGAGCTTCGTAAGCAGATACAGAATGCCGAAAGTGCAACGATGAATTTTGAAGAAAGATTCTTCGAACTGGTAAATGCTGAGTGGAATCTTCGCTATAATAAAAAATTTCAAAGATATCTAAAAAAATCAGAAATAAAGATTCCAGGGGCAAGCTTCGACGAAAAGCTATATGATCCAGAAAGAGGACTAAACATAACACTTATCGAACGGCTGAATACATGTGAATGGATTGAAACAGGACAGAATCTGTTGATTACTGGAATGACAGGCACTGGGAAAAGTTTTTACGCAAATGCATTAGGAATAGCAGCACTAAAGCAGTTTAAAACAGTTCGATATAAAAAAGCATCAAAATTACTCACAGAATTAGATTCGTATCGACAAATGGATGATAAGGTAAAAATATTGAATCTGATAGAACAACTAAGTAAAGTGGATCTGCTTATCATAGATGACTTTGGTTTAATGGAGCTGGATATTGAAAAATGCAGGGATCTTTTTGAAATATTAGATGGTCGAGAAGGAAGAAAATCAACGATAGTTATTTCTCAATTGCCGGTAAAAGAGTGGTATGATCTATTTAAAGATAGTACTTATGCAGATGCATGTTTAGATAGACTTCTTTATAAATCATATAGATTGGAATTTAAAGGTGATTCATTAAGAAAGAATGATAAATAGTGCACCGCTTTACCGCTACAGGCGCTCCATTTTTCCGCTACGTGCATATAAATTATTTAAAGTTTAAGTTTTGTATTTATTTCTTTAAGCAAATGAAAAATTATAATTCTAAAAATTACCGTAAATAAAAATCTTTTATAAAGAAAAATGAAACTTCGTTTTTATATATCTATATTTGATGAATAAAATTTCTAGGGTTTTTAAGTCTCAAGATTTCTTTTTGTTTATTAGAATGAATATGTGTATATATTTGTGTAGTAGTAATTGAACTATGACCTAGAATGTGTTGGATATAACGAATATCTACATCTTCTTCTAATAGTTTAGTCGCAAATGTATGGCGGAACATATGAGGTGTAATGTGTTGAGGGAGATGTAGTTCTTTTTCATATTGAGATAATAAAAGACGTACAGATTGTTCAGAAAGCGGATTACCTAATTTATTGATGAAAAAATAACCACAGGATTCAATTTGATCTTTAAATAAGGAACGATAAGTGAGTAAAATACGTAATACTTCAGGATTACCGATTTGAATGATTCTCTCTTTTGCCCCTTTTCCAAAGATTCTAATATACTGTTCATTTAAATTAATTTCTTTGTCTTTCAGATGACAAAGTTCTGATACACGTATACCTGTGGAAAATAATAGTTCAATAACAGCAGCATTGCGAGTACATACTTTTATTTGATATTCAGTTTTGCATTTACTGATTTCATCATAAAGTTTATTGAATATAGAATTTAAGTCGCTTGTTGATATTGTCCTAGGCAATAATTTAGGTTCACGAAAAGAAGTTCTTATTTTACTCATTGGATTATCATCAATTTTGTCCTGGTAAATTAGATATGCAAAAAAAGCTTTGACAGCAGCAATCTTTCTTTTAACAGTTTTTGTTTTCTGATAGGTTGTATGAAGATGATTGATATAAGCTTGTAGTGAGTCCTTAGTGATATTAAAATTATGATTATTCATAAATTGGTAAAATTGACTTAAATCAATTTGATAAGCTTTTAGTGTATGTGTATTTAGATTTTTTGAAACATCACAGTATTGGAGATATTGTTGTATATCATATTCTGATAATTTATAAATCATATAATGTACCTAATCTGATGTGAAGAATTTACATCATTTTCCTTTCCATGCTTCATGCTAGTAGATATAAACTGATCTGTAAATATAAAGTATAGTTATTTTGTCTGGAAAAAAATGGAATTTACTATTATAGCTTTTGATTGTTATAAAAAATATCTTAGTTATTAAAATTTTTGTTATTTTTTGCTCGAAAAGTATTTTTTATGCTTCCACATATAAAAGAATATGATAAAATAGGAAAGAGTGAAGGAGAGATAGTATGTTAGAGAGGATATTTAAGAACAATATATATAAGAAACATAGGGGATTGCTATTGTGTGCAATAGATTTATGTGTTGTGCTTATTTCTTTTCTATTATCATATTGGATAAATATTGAATTTAAACTTCCAAACTTTTATAGATTCTATGTTAGTGAAGTAATGCTTGCAGTATTGACTGTTCTAGTTGTTTATTGCATTTCTTTTTTGGTGTTTAAAATTCATAAGAGTTTATGGAAATATGTGGGGCCAATAGAAACTATTAGAATAGGTTTTTCGGTCATTTTTGCATCAGTAGTTTTATTTTTAATAGCTGTTGCTTTTCATGTTGACCGAATGTTTTTAAGTGTTATTATTACTGGTGGACTAATTGCTGCATTATTAATGTTCAATATGCGAGTTTGTTATCGCCTTTATCGTCGTGCAACTATGAAATCTTCTGTAAATACAGAAAATGCAATAATTATTGGGGCAGGAGATGCAGGATATATATTAGCTAAAGAGTTAATTCAAAACCATAAATTCAATGTAAAAGTTATTGGATTTGTGGATGACAAAAGAACAGATAATGTAATTTCAGGATATAAGGTATTAGGAGATACTTATGATATTCCTGATATTGTTAGAAAATATGATGTAAAAATTGCGTTTATTGCTATTCCAAGTGCAACTAAAGATGATCTTCGTAGAATTTATGATTTATGTCAATCTGTAAAAGTAGAAACTAAAATTATGAAAGATGGAGATAATCTTCTTGATAATGATTTGAATGCTACTAAAAAATATCCTGTACAGGATATCAGTATTGAGGATTTATTAGGAAGAGGAGAAATCCACTTAGAACAAAGTGAAATAAAAAGCTATTTAACAGGAAAGAAGATAGTAGTAACTGGTGCTGGTGGGTCTATTGGTTCGGAATTATGTCGCCAGATTGTTAGATTTAAACCGAAACAGTTATTTATGATTGATATTAATGAAAACTCATTATACATGCTAGAACAAGAGTTTAATCGTAATAGAACACATGGAACATTAGATCCATCTATTGAAATTGTATCCTTAATTGCATCTATTCGTGAATATAAAGCAATTAATGAGATTTTTAAAGAAAAGCAACCAGATGTTGTATTCCATGCTGCAGCACATAAACATGTGCCATTAATGGAAACTAGACCAATGGAAGCTATAAAAAACAATGTATTTGGAACAAACAATGTTATTAATGCTTGTATTAAAAACAAAGTTTCTAGATTTATTATGATCAGTACTGATAAAGCGGTTAACCCAACAAATGTCATGGGGGCAACTAAACGTATGACAGAAATGATTCTTCAAGCTAATGGAAACAATGGAGTTACGAAGATGGCAGCAGTGCGTTTTGGAAATGTTTTAGGTTCTAATGGTTCTGTAATACCTATCTTTAAACGTCAGATTGCGGAAGGTGGACCTGTAACTATTACAGACAAGAATATTATTCGTTATTTTATGACAATTCCAGAAGCTGCTCAGTTGGTTCTTCAAGCTGGATTCTATGCAGACAAAGGCGAAATCTTTGTATTAGATATGGGAAAACCAGTTAAAATCTTAGATTTAGCAGAAAAAATGATCCGTATGTCAGGGTTCAAGCCATATAAAGATATTGATATTGTAGAAATTGGTTTACGTCCTGGTGAGAAAATGTTCGAAGAGTTAAAACTAGATGGTGAAACTACAACTAGAACCAAAAATAATTTAATCTTCAAAAACAATGTAATGGCAATCACAAAAGATGATGTAACAGAAAGGTTACAACAGTTAGATGAAGTATTACATGAAGATGTTCCAAATAGTGTTATAAAAGAAAGATTGTTAAACTTAATTATTTCTGATAAAGATCAGGTAAAAGCTAATAGTTAATAGAATGGGATGCTTATCCTTATGGATGTCTCTTTTTTTCCTGTTTAATAAATGTAAAAATATTCAACTTAAAAAAATTTAACTATATTATTAATATAATATAAAACCAAAGCAATAAAACCATTAAGGAGAGAAACTTTGATACCCAAATAGTTTTTAGTTATATTTCATAATACTAGAGTGTAAAAATAAAAGAAAAATGAATACTAAAATCTATCACTTATTGCATTATGACAGGTATTGTAGTATTATAATTGTGGTTAAAATGTGGAAAATGAACGTGTTTTAACTAAGGATAATACACAGTTATCTAACGTTGAAAGTAATGCTGAGGGGTGGATCGTTGCTTTGTCACGTTTGCCTCGAATGCAGGGTCATTAGATTATAAAAGTCAAATCAGATGGTTTGATAGGCGAAGCCTACCCTTTTTGGAGGAGATGTGCATATGAGCTGGTATGTTGTTCAGGTAAGAAGTGGTCATGAAAAACAGATTGCTGAGAAATGCCGTACCATGATCTCACATAGTGTTCTTGAAGAATGCTTCATACCGGAGTATATACGAAGAAAAAAATATCTTGGCAGCTGGCATGATGTGAAGGATGTTCTCTTTAAAGGGTATGTATTCATGATCACAAATGAGATTGATCAGCTTAATGTTGAACTGAAGAAGATACCGGATTTTACGAAACTAATTGGAAAGAAAAAAATGGATATTTTTCCTCTTACTGAGAGTGAAGTCGCTTTTCTAAAGTCATTTGGGAAAGATGAACATGTAGTAGAGATGTCTACAGGATTTATAAAAGGGAATCAGATTTTTATAACAGAAGGACCTCTGCAGGAAAAGGAAGGATTAATCATCAAGGTAGATCGTCATAAGAGGATTGCCTATCTTCAGCTCAGCATGTTCAACAAGGAAACAATTACAAAAGTCGGATTAGAGATCATAAGCAAGTGTCCGTAATATGGGGCTTGCTTTTATTTTGGGAGGAAGTATATGAAGTTTAAAAACATCCCCTTTTCACCACCTGATATGAGTGAATTGGAAGTGGAAGAAGTAAAAAAAGCAATCTTATCTGGTTGGATTACGACTGGACCAAGAACGAAAGAATTTGAAAAACGAATCGCAAAATATGTAGGGACAAATAAAGCAGTTTGTTTAAATAGTGCCACGGCTGCAATGGAAATGACTCTTCATGTATTAGGAATAGGTCCAGGAGATGAAGTAATAGTTCCTGCTTATACCTATACAGCAAGCTGTAGTGTTATCTGTCACGTAGGAGCTACTCCAGTTATGATTGATTGCGGCAAAGATAGTTTTGAAATGGATTATGATAAACTACCTGATTTAATTACAGAAAAAACCAAAGTTATAATTCCTGTAGATTTAGCGGGAATTATATGTGACTATGACAAAATATATAAAGCTATAGAAAGTAAAAAACATTTATTTAAACCGTCAAATGATATTCAAAAGGTTTTTAATAGAGTAATTGTTATGGCTGATTGTGCTCATGGATTTGGGGCTGTTCAAAATGGGTTCTATGCTGGATCTATTGCTGATTTTACTTGCTATTCTTTTCATGCAGTAAAAAATCTTACAACAGCAGAAGGGGGAGCTGTTACTTGGAAATCGATTGCTGGAATTAATGATGAAGATATTTATAAACAATACCAGCTATTATCTCTTCATGGACAAACTAAAGATGCATTACACAAAAACCAATTAGGTGCTTGGGAATATGATATTGTTTCTCCTGCATATAAATGCAACATGACAGATGTTATGGCTGCAATTGGATTGGTTCAGCTAAATCGATATCCAGAAATGTTAAAGTGGAGACATAAAATCATTCGGAAATATAATGAGGCATTTAAAGATTTACCAGTGACTTTATTAAATCATGAAGATGATTACCATGTGTCTAGTGGACATTTATATTTTGTAAGAGTAGATGGTATTGGAGAAAAAGAAAGAAATGAAATTATTGTTAAGATGGCAGAAAAGGGAATAGCGTGTAATGTTCACTACAAACCTCTGCCAATGCTAAGTGCATATAAAAATTTAGGATTCAATATTGAAGATTATCCAAATGCATTTCACCAATATGAAAATGAAATTACTCTACCTCTATATAGTAAGCTGACTGAAGAAGATGTGGAATATATCATTAAATGCTTTAAGGAGTGTTTAGCTAGATGAAGATGCTAATGAAACCTTGGAAAGAGTTACCTTCATTTATGAAAAATGATGAAGTAAAGAAATATTACGATATTTTATCAAGAAAACGATTCAATCTTATTTTGAAGCGTTTTTTTGATATTATAATGTCTTTAATATTAATAACAATATTATCTCCAGTTATATTGATAGTATCAATATGGATAAAGCTAGATAGTAAAGGGCCTGTATTTTATCGGCAAGAACGAGTTACGCAATATGGAAAAATCTTTCGTATTTTTAAATTTAGAACAATGATTGTGGACGCAGATAAAATAGGAACATTAGTTACAACGCAGAATGATTCAAGAATCACAAAAGTTGGAAATAAAATTAGAAAGTGCAGAATAGATGAAATTCCACAATTGTTTAATATACTTACTGGGGATATGAGCTTTGTAGGAACGAGACCGGAAGTAAAAAAATATGTGGACGTCTACACTGATGAAATGAAAGCAACTCTATTGTTACCAGCTGGTGTTACATCATTGGCAAGTATTAAGTATAGAGACGAGGATGAAATTATTAAATTAGAAACTGATAAAGGGAAAACAATTGATCAAGCCTATATTGAAAATGTATTACCCGATAAAATGAAAATAAACTTAGATTATATAAATTGTTTTAGCTTTTTAAAGGATGTGGTGTTATGTATACAGACAATAATATAAATAAACCACTTGTATCTATTATTACGCCTTGCTATAATTCTGCAAAATATATAGGGGAAACGATAGAGAGTGTTTTAAATCAAAACTATACCAATTGGGAAATGATAATTGTTGATGATATATCAACAGATAATACAGTAGAAGTAGTGCGAAATTATCAAAAAAAGGACGAAAGAATTAAATTTTATGTTTTGTCTGAAAAAGGTGGAGCATCATTAGCACGCAATAAAGCAATAAAAGAATCTAAAGGAAAATATATTGCTTTTTTAGATTCTGATGATGTATGGAAAAAAGAAAAATTGAGTAAACAAGTGGAATTTATGGAAAACCATAATTATGACTTTACATATCATAATTATGAATTGATAGATGAAAATTCAAATCCATTAAAAGTTTTACGACTTTCTCCTAAATCAATTAGTTATAAAAGAGCTTTAATTGGTTGTTCAATAGGTTGCTTATCAGCAATGTACAATTGTGAAAAAGTAGGAAAAATAAAGATTAAAAGATTAGATAAAAGAAATGATGATGCAATGTGGTTTAAAATTTTAGAAAAATGTAATAATGGTTATTTGTTAAATGAAAATTTAGCATTATATAGAATAGGGAATAATTCAATATCATCAGGTAGTAAATTAAAACTACTTAAGTATCATTTCAAATTATATAGAGTAATACAAGAATATTCTATAATATTATCTTTGTTTTTTACTTTCACAAATATAATTGTTTATTTTTTAAATAAAAGAAATGAGGTTAGAATATGAAAATTGCAGTTGCAGGGACAGGGTATGTTGGATTAAGCATTGCTACTTTATTATCCCAAAATCATGAAGTAGTGGCTTTAGATATAATTGAAGATAAAATCAAAATGATTAATAATCATATTTCACCAATCCAAGATAAAGAAATTGAATATTATTTAAAAAATAAAGAACTAAACTTAAAGGCAACATTAGATAAAGAAGAAGCATTTTGTAATGCAGATTTTGTTATAATAAGTACACCTACAAACTATGATGAAAAGAAAAATTATTTTGATACATCTAGTGTGGAAGAAACAATAGAATCAGTTATGAAAATTAATCCTAAGTCAATTATGGTTATTAAATCAACAATTCCTGTTGGATTCACTAAGTCGATGAAAGAGAAATATGGCATTGAAAACCTAATTTTTTCACCTGAATTTTTAAGGGAAGGAAAAGCATTATATGATAATTTATATCCTTCAAGAATTGTTGTAGGAGAAAAAAGCGAAAGAGCGCAAATTTTTGCAAATCTATTAGCAGAAGGAGCATTAAAAGAAAATATACCAATGTTGTTTACAGAAAGTACTGAAGCGGAAGCAATAAAATTATTCGCAAATACATACTTAGCTTTGAGGGTATCTTATTTTAATGAATTAGATACATATGCTGAAATAAAGGGATTGAATACAAAAGATATAATTGATGGCGTTTGTTTAGATCCTAGAATAGGAACACATTATAATAATCCTTCATTTGGATATGGAGGATATTGTTTGCCTAAAGATACAAAGCAATTAAAAGCAAATTATAAAGATGTTCCAGAAAATTTAATAAGTGCTATAGTTCAATCAAATACAACAAGAAAAGACCATATTGCACAAATGATTATTAATAAAAATCCTAAAATTGTTGGTATATTTAGATTAACAATGAAAACTGGCTCTGATAATTTTAGAGCTAGTGCTATTCAAGGTATAATGAAAAGAATAAAAGCCAAAGGGATTGAAGTAGTAGTTTATGAACCTACCTTAAAGAGTGATACTTTCTTCAATAGTAAAGTAATTAATGATTTACACGAATTCAAGAAAATAGCAGATGTAATAATAGTAAATCGTTCAAGTTCTGAACTAGATGATGTAAAAGAAAAAGTATACACAAGGGATATATTTGAAAGGGATTAAAAATTTTATGGCAAAACAAACTGTAGAAGTTTTAATTACAACTGTGAATTGTGAAGATTTTGAAAAATTATTGAAACAAATGAACATTAGAACTAGGGCAATGATAGGTAATCAATCATCTTATAATGAAATAAGTTCAATAATTTATAGAAATAATAAAATACCAATTTATACATTTAATGAAAGAGGAGTAGGATTAAATCGTAATAATCTATTAATGAGATCAAATTCAGATTTTTGTTTATTTGGGGATGATGATTTGATTTACGTGGATAATTATGAAAAGATAATATTAGAAAGTTTTGCAAAATACCCAGATGCTGATGTTTTAATATTTAACCTTGACGAAGAAACAAAGACTAGATATATCATTGAAAAAGATTTTAAAGTTAATGCATTAAATTTTATGAGATTTGGTGCTGCTAGGATTGCTATAAGAAGGGAATCAATTTTATTAAATGGTATTTTATTTAATACATGCTTTGGTGGAGGAACAGAACATAGTAATGGAGAAGATACATTATTTTTATCTAGTTGCTTGAAGCAAAGGTTAAAAGTATATGCTGTGGCAAAAACATTAGCTTATCTTCCTGATAGCAGGGAATCTACATGGTTTAAAGGATATAACGAAAAATATTTTAAGGATAAAGGAGTACTTTATTATATAATGTCAAAAAAATACCATAAATTCTTATGTCTTCAAGATGCAATTCGACATAAAAAAGAATATAAGACAGGAAAATCTTGGGTTGAACTATATAAAAGTATGGTAAAAAAATAAAAAGTGGAGGACAAGATAAGGATATGATGGTTTATGATAAAGAATTAATAAAAATTTCAATAATTGTTCCTATTTATAATGTTGAAACATATTTAAAAAGATGTATTTTATCAATTATTAATCAAACATATTCAAACATAGAAATTATTTTAGTAAACGATGGTAGCAAGGATGATAGTTTAAAAATTTGTCAAGAATTTGCTAAAGAAGATACTAGGATAAAAGTAATTGATAAGGAAAATGGAGGATTATCTGACGCAAGAAATGCTGGATTATTAGTGGCAACAGGAGAATATGTTTTATTTGTTGATTCAGATGATTATATAGAGCTGGATAGCTGTGAAAAATTTATTGATATATTAAAAGATAATAATGTTGATATAATAACAGCAAATGCTAAGGTTATTAAGAAAAATATGGTTGAGTTTTTGAAACATAGCCAATATGCAAATAAAAACTCAATAGATGGTATAAATTATTTAAAAAATGAATTACAAAATAAAACAATGTCAATGGCAGCAGTATTAAACTGTTATAATCTAGATTTTTTGCGAAAAAATAATTTAACATTTAAAAAAGGAATATTACATGAAGATGAAGAATTTACTCCAAGAGCATTCATAAGAGCAGACTCTGTTTTTCATATTGATTATTGTTTTTATAATTATATTATAAGGGAAAATTCAATTTCAACTTCAAAAAACTTAACAAAAAATGCACAAGATTTATATGATACGTTATATGAATTAGAGACAATTTATGAAAAAGAAGTTCCAACGAACATAGGTAGTGTTTTTAAAGACAGTTTGTGTACGAAATATTTATATATGGCACAATCTATTCATGAAACTAAAACAAACTTTAATACAGACTTTGATAAAAACTTTATTAAAAGAAATGCAAGGTCTAAAAAAAATAAACTTAAAGCCTTTTTATTTTGTTTAAATGAGAATTTCTATTTTTTTATGAATGATAACGCTAAAAATTATTTAAAGGATTTTCGTGTAATGTTTGATAAAAAAAATTTATTATATTCACTAATGATTATTCTTAATATAATTTTTTTATCTAGATTTTTTTATTTATACAGACCAGAAAATACAATAATTAACTCTTTGTATATATGGATATCAAGGGTTATATTTATATTTGATGTAGGATTTTATGGTATATTTATATTTTGGCAGAAACATAAAATAAATAAGTTGGAAATATTTGTATTTGGACTTTTATCAGTAATATTTGTTATTAATATAATAGATAAGGGGAACATAAGAAATTTATTATCTTCAATATATCCCCTTATTGGACTAATTATATTTTTAGATGTAGCTTTTAATAAAAATTTTAAAAATTGTATTATTGTCTTATTTCATCTGTTCTTTGTTTTATTAACAGTTAATTTAGTTCAAATGATTTTTCTAAATGATTTAATAGGAGAGAATGTTTATATATTAGGATATAGAAACCAATTAGGGACAGTTTTATTAATTGCTATATTTATTTCACATTTATACTCAAGATATAGAAGTAATTTTTATTTTTACAGTATCTTATTGATTTCTTTATTAACAACAATATTTGGTGGGTCAATGAATAATTTGATTGCTTTAACAATTATTTTTGTTTATATATTATTGCCTCAAAAAAAATTAAAACATTTTATTGATAATTTATCTGCAATAAAAGTCATTGGAGTTTACATTGTTTTCTTTGGTTTAATAGTAATCATGCATATCCAAAATATATTTTCACCAATAATCGAACAGGTTTTTCATAGATCTGTTTCATTTTCAGGACGTACATATCTATGGGATGCGGCTATAACAAAGATTATTGAAAAACCTATTTTAGGTTATGGAAGAAGCAGTGATACTAACTATTTTACTGTAGATTATTTTAATCAAAATGGTACAATTAGATATTTTTCAGCACATAATACTTTAATACAGTATTTCTATGAATTTGGTATTATTCCAATTATTTTAATATTAATATCTTTAGTTTATTTCTGTTCTATTATTAAAAGATTTAAGTTACAAGAAATGAATTTATTTTTTATAATTCTTTTTTCAATGTTGATTATTTTTATGATGGAAGCATTGCCTATTGACGGAATATATATTTTATTAGCAGTTGCGTATTTTTATTGTTTATATGGACAGCGAGGAGTGAAAGAATAATGATTGAAAAGAAAATTCATTATATTTGGTTTGGTAAAAATGAATTACCTCCCTTAGCAAAAAAATGCATTGAAAGTTGGAAAAAGTATTGCCCAGATTATGAAATCATTGAATGGAATGAAGATAATTTTGATGTAATGAGTAATATATACACTAAAGAAGCTTATGAAAATAAAAAATGGGCATTTGTATCAGATTATGTTAGATTATATGCTTTATATCATGTTGGAGGAGTATATATGGATACAGATGTAGAAGTAATTAAAAATATTGATTCATTTTTAGAAAATGAGGCATTTTCTGGATTTGAATCATATGATAAAGTTCCTACTGGAATTATGGCAGCAGAAAAGGGAAATAAACACATAAAGAAAATGCTGGAGTATTATGATGATAAACACTTTGTCATGGAGAATGGGGAACTTGATATGACAACAAATGTAACAACAATAACTAACTATTTCAAAGAACATAATATTAAATTGAATAATACATATCAAAACTGTGATGGATTTGTTTTTTATCCAAGTGATTATTTTTGCCCTAAAGATCCTAGTACAAAAAAATTAAATATGACAAAAAATACCGCTACAATACATCATTTTGATGGTTCTTGGATTCCTAAAGGTAAAAAGATAAAATATAAAATTTTGAATAAAATGAATAAAAATTTTATAAGAAAATGTGTGCTTCTTAAGAATAAAATAAAGAATATATTTAAATAAGGAGAAATTATGAAAAAAGTAATGTTAGTATTTGGAACACGCCCAGAAGCGATTAAAATGTGTCCATTAGTTAATGAATTAAAAACTCATATAGACATCAAAACGATTGTATGTGTAACTGGACAACATAGAGAAATGTTAGATCAAGTATTACACGCATTTGATATTGTCCCAGACTATGATTTATCAATAATGCAGCAAAAGCAAACTTTATTTGATGTAACAATTAATATATTAAAATCAATAAAAACAGTCTTAGAAGATACAAATCCAGATATTGTTCTTGTGCATGGAGATACTTCAACTACTTTTGCAACAGCATTAGCCTGTTTTTATATGCAAATACCAGTAGGCCATGTTGAAGCAGGTTTGCGAACTTATAATATATATTCACCATATCCAGAAGAATTTAATAGACAAGCTGTTGGAAATTTAGCTACGTTACATTTTGCACCGACAGAATTAAGTAGACAAAATTTATTAAATGAAGGAAAGAAATCAGAAGATATTTATATAACAGGTAATACTGCTATTGATGCGTTGAAAACAACAATTAGAAAAGAATATACTCATCCTGAATTAGAATGGGCAAAAAATTCAAAATTGATTTTGTTAACGGCTCATAGAAGAGAAAACTTAGGTGGTCCAATGCACCAAATGTTTAGAGCTATTAGAAGAATTATCGACGAATATGAGGATGTTAAGGTTATTTATCCAATTCATTTAAACCCAATCGTAAGGCAAGCTGCGCAAGAAGAATTAGGAGATTGTGATAGAATTCATATTATAGAACCTTTAGAGGTATTAGATTTTCATAATTTTATGGCAAAAAGCTATATGATTTTGACAGATAGTGGAGGTATACAAGAAGAAGCGCCATCTTTAGGAAAACCTGTTTTAGTTATGAGAGATACAACAGAAAGACCAGAAGGAATTAAAGCTGGAACTTTAAAACTAGTAGGAACAGAAGAAGAAAGAATATATGAAAATTTCAAATTATTACTAGAGAATGATGAAGAATATAAAATGATGAGTAATGCTTCCAATCCATATGGAGATGGGACTGCATGCAAACAAATAGTAGATGTATTATTAAATAGATTGTAAGGAGGATTTAATGAATAGAAAAGTAGGTTTAATGACATGGTTTACTTATGATAATTATGGTAGTATGTTACAGTGTAGTGCAACTATTAAAATAGTAAAAAAATTAGGTTACGATATTGAATTAATAAATTATACACCTAAAGAAGCATATAAAGATGTAGATATTTCTGTATTAACAAATAAAGTAATACGAAAGTTAAAAAATATTACTAAGCAAAAACATATTATTAATAAAAAAATAAGTAACCAAAAATTTATTGAATATAGAGATAAATTACCAAAATCAGAAATTGTAAATGATAAATCAAGCCTGTTTTTATTAAATAAAAAATATGATACATTTATTTGCGGAAGTGATCAAATTTGGGCACCAACTGTTTTTGATGAAAATTATTTCTTATCATTTGTTAATGATCAAAATAAAAAAATAGCATATGCTCCATCTATTGGTTTACCAGTTATTGAAAATAAATATGTTAAAGTAAAGATGGAAAAGTTAATTAACGAATTTAATTTTTTGTCAACTCGTGAAGAGCAAGGAGCAAAAATAATAAAGAATTTAACAGGAAAAGATGCAAAAGTAGTTTTAGATCCTACTTTATTATTAAATGAACAAGATTGGATGGAAGATTTTGTTGATATACCATATGAAAATTACATATTGGCTTATTTTCTTGGGGATAATTTAGAATATTATAACGCTTGTAAAGAAATCGCAAAACAAGAAAATAAAAAATTAATAATATTGCCAACAACTTCTGAAGATTTATCAAAGGTCGAATGTATATTTGATGATTTGGGACCTAACGAATTTATAAGTTTAATTCATAAAGCAGATATGATTTTAACTGATTCTTTTCACGGGACAATTTTTAGTATAAATTTTAATAAACCTTTCATTTCATTTAAAAGATTTAAAGATGATAAATTATCACAAAATTCAAGAATCTATAATATTTTGAATAAACTAAATTTAAATGATTTAATTTTTGAAAATAATTTAGATAATATTATTAATATTGCAAAGTCAATAGATTATAGCAAAGTAAATTCTAGCTTAAATAATCTTAGAAATGAAAGTCTAGATTTTCTAAAAAATTCATTATTATTAACTATTGAATCAAAAGAAAAAAATATGAATAAAATAATCACAAACAGTTGCACAGGATGTGGTGTATGTTCAATTTCTTGTCCGAAAAATTGTATATCAATTGCACTAAATGATAAAGGATTTTTTGAATATAGTATAGACCAAGATAAATGTATAAATTGCGGTATTTGTGAAAAAGTATGTGGACAAAATATGTTAGAACTAGATTCAATGGCTAATAAGAAAATGTTTGGTGGTTATATAAGAAATAATGAAGATTTAATGAAGTCATCATCTGGTGGAATTTGTACTGCTATTGCAAAAGAAAGTATCAAAAAAGGACAAACGGTTATTGGATGTGTATATGATAATATAAATAACATTGCGAAATTTGATATATTTAAAGATTTAAGAGAACTTGTAAAAATGCAAGGAAGTAAATATATTCAGGCATATACAATAGATGCTCTCAGTAAATTAGATACTCTAGATAAAGGAGTAATAATAGGTACTCCATGCCAAATATCTGGAATTAATTCTTATTTAACTTTTAAGGGAAAAAGAGACAATTTTTTATTAATCGATATTATATGTCATGGTGTTCCATCTTATGCTCTATGGAATAAATATATATCTAATTTTAAAAATGTAAAAGAATTAAAATTTAGAGATAAAAGTAAAGGCTGGCGCCAAAAATGTATTTATATTAAAGCAAATAATAAAACATATTGTAAAAATGATACAAAAGACTATTTTTACAGATTTTTTGAAATGTCTAATGTTTATAATGAATGTTGTTATGAATGTAAATACAGAGATAAATCAGTGGCAGATTTAAGAGTTGGTGATTATTGGGGACCAAGATATATCAAGAATAAAACAGGAGTAAGTATGATTATTCCTATGACAACTAAAGGAAATGAATGTTTAACTTTATTAGAAAAACAAAAAATAATTTACTTAGAAGAAACTGACATTGATGATTATTTTAAATATCAGCAAACTAAAAATATAAGAATTCCTTTAGAGTATGATGAAATCATTTCGGAATTAAAGAACCCTACGACTACATTAAATCAAATTGATAAAAAATATAACTCGAAATCTAGAAATATAAAGAAATTAAGAAAATATTATTATAAGGTAAAGAGAAGGTAAATATGGATAGAGATATAAGAATGTTTAAAACAACAATAATTTACTTTATTGGAAATTTTGGGTCAAAATTATTATCATTTTTTTTACTACCAATTTATACAGCATGGCTAGATCCAAGTGCATTTGGAAAGATAGATTTAATTTTAAATATAGTTCCTCTAATTGGACCAATATTCACATTACAAACAACAGAAAGTATATTTAGATTTTTATTTGATTGTAAAACAATAGTTGAAAAAAAGAAGAATATTACTTCAGCTTTTGTAATATATTTATTAGGATTTCTTTCTTTTTTAATTTTTTATATACCTTATTGTGTCGTAAGCAACTTCGAATATGCAGGACTTTTTGCTTTATATTTCTTTTTTCTATATTTAGGAATATTTGTTCAACAAGTAATGCGAGGTTTTCATAAAAATGGAGGCTATGCATTTTCAGGAGTTTTAAGTACTTTAATTCAAGGTTTAACAAATATTATTTTAATTAAATATATTGCCGAAGATTCACTTTTAGTAGCTCCAATTCTTGCATCTTTAAGTATTTTTATATATGGATTTTTTAAAACAAATTTATATAAATATATTGATTTAAAATATTTTGATAAAAATATCGTACAAAATCAATTACATTATGCTATGCCATTGATTCCGAATCAAATTTGTTGGTGGTTTAATGGTATCGTAGGAAAATATATAGTAAACTTTTTTATAGGAGGCGTTGCTAATGGAATATTAGCAGTGGCAACTAGATTTCCTAATCTTGTTTCAACAATAATGCAAATATATTTTTTAGCTTGGACAGAAAATTCCATTTATGAATATAATAATGAAGATAAAGAAAAATACTTTTCAGAAAATTTAAATGGTTTATTAACTTTTTTATTGTTCTGCATGAGTGGATTATTATTAGTAATTAAAATATATTTTGATGTAGCAATTGATGATGAATATCGTACAGCGTTATATTTGGTTCCAATTTTATTTTTAGCTATGTTTTTTAACTCTGTAGCTACTTTTTTAGGAACAATATATACAGCTTCTAAAAAAACACGAGATGCATTTAATACTACAATATATGCTGCATTAGCTAATATAATACTTTCTTTTATCTTTATTAGTCAGATTGGAATTTATGGATATGCTATTGCGAATTTACTATCTTATATGATATTTGCATTTGTTAGGTATAAATCTGTCAATAAAATTTGTAGGATAAAGATAAAGATTCCAAAAATTTTATCATTAATATGCTTTATATTTGCATTATTTGCATATTTCTTTTTTGATGTCAAGCTTATTATATTATCCATATTGCTAGTTGGCTTAACATTCGTTTACTATTATAAAAATTTATTCTTTAATATATTATCAAAAATAAAAAGTGATTAATTATCTAGCTAACTGATTATAGTCATAAAAAAACACTGTTAATGATGAAGAGGTTACCTGAGGTAATAATAGAAAAGAAAGTATTTGAATATTTCGGTCATAGGACGACACCATGTTAATGCTATGACGACAGTATCACACTTTGATGACGACATCTTAAAAATATAATTATATTCTCCATAATGTCCTCCTAGAATTAGAATATAAATGTTCCATCATATAATCAAATTTGTGCAAAGCTTCATCTTTATGCATAAATAAACACTCCTCTTCCATGAAGACGAATATATGATAAAATATATTTAAGAACTAAACTATAGGATTATTCAAAAAAGCCCACACTCGTCTAGAGTGTGTTAGTTCAATATAATAAATATCGAAAGAATTTCTACGGAGGTTATATTTATGGCAAAAACTTATTTATCAGAATTTTTACCTGAAGAGTATCATAAAAGACAACACTTACTACTATACTATAACGATTTAATCGTCGATATGCTAAAAACAGCTGATGAATACAATCTTATTTCTACTAAAATCACCTTTGAAAATGAAAATGATGTCCCCAATGGAGATGAAGATCAGATAGACTGGTTGATAAAACATGGCTATAAAAAGCAAGCATATGATTTAACAAAGAGACTTATATTCTTTAGTTTATTGCGTGATTTCATTCTTTATATGCATGAATCTTTCAGTTGCTCTGAGAGAGGAAAAGTCACAGTTGCTTTTGCAATAAGTAGAAAACCTCTGAAAGATGATTTATTTTATTTATGTTGGATTTTAGTTGATAGTAATGAATTAGTTGACTACATCATGAATAAGGATACCTGTTTATATGATATTTCAAAGATATCTGAAGATAAAAAGCGAGATATAATAAACAGATCTTGCCAACTTATCGATAAAAATAAATATGAAAATATCTTATTCGACTTGATCTATAAAAGAAATAGTAATTTTGGTTTATCTTCAGTGTGGGATCAATCGCTACATCTAGTCACTGGGAACAAAAATTATAAGACTGAATCAGGTAATCTTAATTTTGTTTTTGCTGATAATGATATATGGAATGAATATTGGCAGCTTTACTATGATAAAATTCCTTATATCATGAATATAGCTATTGATATAATAACTCTGATTTATGAAGATATTTTGAAACCTAGTCAACTGTTCGTGAATTTAAACAAAGCAATACGCGATTTAAAATTTATTCTAACATACAAAGAAGATGAAGACGATATTGATTTTTCAATTTATGAGAAACTATTTAGAACTCTTGAAGTAAATTGTGACCATTGCTCAAAACAATACCATTTAGATGGCACTGTACTTAAAGAATTTATGTATGATTATGTTTATACCTGCCCGCACTGTAATTCAGAAGAATTAGTTGGAAAGTATATTTATTGTCAAATTTAACTAAAAATTAATTTCTTTATCGGTAATTTAAACTAGTGAGTGGTTTATAAAGAAGAAAAACAGATGATTTTATGAGAAACATATTCCCGCCTCTTTTTTTATTTTTGAATATTCCGGTGTAGCCACAACGAAATAATCAGCCTTCGAGATCTTTGATTCTCGTGATACGTCGTCATATAGTGATATAGTGCCGCCATTGGATTAACATGATGACGTCATAGAGGTGAAATATTCAAGTATTAGAAGATTTTGAAAAAGATTTAAGTTCGGAGATAAAACAGTTAGTTATAAACTATATTAAATGGTGGTCAAATACTAGTGTTGGTTCGTGAACGAATCACAAAGCAGGTCGAAAATAATAGAAGCTGTGATTAAAGAGACATAACTAACTTATTAATAAAAATTAAGCTAATATTCTTGATGCAAACAGGATAGTGCCAATAAAAATATGAATATGTGAGAAATGATTTCTTAATAAACGAATGATTAACATGAATGAGATATTAAGAAATATACGAAAAAGAATCTTACTCTGCTAAGAAAATACTAGCAATGGCTTTAATTTTTATGTTAGATTTCTAAACAAAGTATGTATTAAATTAATGCAGTTAAAGTATTCAAAAATAAAGATATTGAAATGTAGAATAATTAATTCTAAGATGAATTTGATGAAATAAATTTCTAAAAAGTATTATAATGTTTTTTTACAATATATTTATTTTGAATACACAAATAAATTAGTTGTTGTATTTTATAAGAAAGGAGAAAAATATGAAGAAAGTTATTACATATGGAACCTTCGATTTATTTCATGAGGGACATTATAATATTTTAAAACGAGCAAAAGAATATGGAGACTATTTGATTGTAGGTGTTACAGGTGAAAATTATGATGTAGAAAGAGGAAAATTATCTGTTCAAGATAGTTTAAGTAAGCGCATTGAAAATGTAAAAAAAACAGGTTTTGCTGATTTAATAATTGTAGAAGAATATTTAGGACAGAAAATTCATGATATCATAAAATATGATATTGATATATTAGTTGTTGGTTCAGATTGGAAAGGAAAATTTGACCATTTAAATAAATATTGTGAAGTTAAATATTTAGAAAGAACAAAGAATATTTCTAGTACTAAAATTAGAAATAATTTAATGAAAATATATAAATTAGGTTTAGTTACCGATGATTTATATGATAATGAAGTAATTATGGAATCAAATAATATTAGTGGGATACATGTTGAAAGTGTATTTTCATATAATTCACAAGTAGCACAGGAATTTGCAATTAAATATGAGTTGAATAAAGGATATGATAACTATAAAGAATTCTTGGAAAGCGTAGAAATTGTTTATATTAAATCATCTTTTGAAAATAGAGAATTATTAATAGAATTGGCTCTTAAAGAAAGAAAACATGTTATAGCTGAAGCGCCTATTTCTTTTGATAAATCGAAAACAAAGTACCTATATAATTTAGCAGAAAAGAATCAAGTAACTCTAATGTTTGATTTTTCATTATTATATCTGAATTCTTTTAATCAACTAATGTGGATGTGTAAAAGTAATATGATTGGAGATATTATAAGTATAAAATGTTCAGTTTCAAAAACAAATTTTTATAGAAAAAATATATTAGATGTTGCTTTTTATCCTATTTGTATGGCTTTAAAAATAATGGGAATAGAGTATAAAAATTATATATGTAAAGTAATAAAAAATAGTGATCATGAGACATCCTATTGTTTTGTATTGATGGAGTATGAAAATTCAGTAGTGACAGTAGAAATAAATGATGACATGGAAATTAATGAAGAATTTACTATAATTGGTACAGATGGAACAATATATATTAAAGATGGTTGGTGGAATTTAGGTTATTTCAAGATGAAAAGAAAAGAAGAAAATGATGTTAGAAGATATAGCTATAATTTTGAGGGCAATGGTTTTAGATACGTTTTAAGATACGTTATACAGGCTTTGAGAAATTCAGACATACCAAATCAAAGGATTTCAGAAAAAGAAATGTGTTCTATAGTAGATGTATATAATAAATTATCTGTATGTGAAAAAAATAGATTGAAAGGAGAAGAATAGCATCAAGTCAGATGTTAAATAAGATTTTATGACAGAAACACAAAAAAAATTATTAAAATTGTTGAAGGAAATAGATAGTATTTGTAGAAAAAATGATATTATATATTATTTAGCAGGTGGAACAGCTCTAGGATCATTGAGACATAAAGGTTATATACCTTGGGATGATGATGCAGATATTTTAATGACTAGAGATAATTATTTGAAGTTTCTAAATGTGGTAAAAAATAATTTACCTGATAATAGATGTGTAGAGTGTCAAGAATTGAATAGAAACTATCATAACAATTTTGCAAGATATATAGATAAAGATAGCACAGCAATACATACAAATCAAATTGTTCATGATGATGCTGCTGGTTTTGTAATCGATATATTAGTTTTGGATCCTATTCCAGATGATGAAAAAAAACAATGGGAATATATTAAGACGATGCAATTATATGCGGATTTAATTAATCCTGCTAGTAGATATAGTTTTAGATGGCAAACTAACATGATAAAATATTTATATTCCAGATTAAAAATGAGAATTTTTGGGAAAGATAAAATTTTAAAAGGCCTAGAAGAAAAAATGTCTAAATATAAAGAAGAGGATTGTAATAAATATATATTACGATGGGGGGGGGTTCCTCTAATTTCAGATAAAGAATACTATGGAAAAGGAAGAGAAAGTGTTTTTGAGGATACAAAGTTTATTATTCCAGAAAAAGCTGAAGACTACTTGACTTGGCATTATGGCGATAATTGGATGTTTTTACCGGATCATGCAGAGAGAAGTACACATAATGCAGTATATTGCTATGATACACCATATGATGTAGTAAAAAGAGATGCCTATCAATATTATGATTTAAATAAACTATATAATGTATATTTAAGAAGAAAGACATTACTATTTTTGGGTATGCATCCTTGGAATATATACAGAAAAATTGATGCAAAAAAACGTAAAGCAAAATATAATTTAAGATTTAATAAGTTAATTGAAAAAAAGAAAGAAGAAATTCTAAAGTATGCAAAACTAAAAGAATATGGGAAAATTAGAAAAATTTTCAAAAAATATATCAATATTCAAAATAAAAGAGGAGTAATAGGTAGAGAGGATTATTCGGGTATCTATAGGTTTAGAAATCCTATTTTAATAGATATACCAGATGATTATTTTGATATTATATTAAGATCATTAATTGCAAATGGAGATACATCTTTAGCATTAAGATTTATAAACGTTAAAGAAAAAGAAAAAGGATTGAATATTACAGAAAATAAATTTAAAGAATATATATTAGCTATGCAAAATGCTGTTTCAATGTATGCATGTAAAAATTATTCAGAAGCTGAAAATATTGTGGATAGATTAATTGAAGAAGATTTTGAGTGTATTAGCGTAATTAAATTGAAAATTAGACTTTTGCAACAAAATCAATTAAGTGAAAGAGAAATTTTAGAATGGATACGTAAAGGAGAAAATTTAGAAAGAAGAAATTCTATATCTAAAAACAAAAAAGATGGTGAGTTATTGAAATATCGTGCTGATGTAGTGACAAAACCAAACAATATAAATAGAATTCCTTTATACTTTAATGCATATAATTCTACAAATAATGGAATAATAAAGCTTGAAATTAGGAATTATTTTGAAGAACATTTGAATAATACAATAGAACATATTTTAGATTTAAGTAAACAAGAAAATAAAAAAAGTTTATATTATACTCAAGAATTATGTAAAATCATTCCTAATAATGATAAATTAATGAGTATTTTAGGAGAATGTACTTTTCAATTTAAGAAAAAGCCAAAAGATATATGGAACATAGTTTATACTTTAAGAAAATATATAGAAAACCATGATTCAAATGAATATACTTCAGAATGTATGAAAAAAATTTTATCTAGTATATCGGAAAATGAAAATATAGGAGAAATATACTATAGAATAATTTTTACATCTTCATTAAATGATTTAAAAGAAATATATATATATATTGAACAGCATATTGATTCTATAGATTGGAAATTATTATTAAATGTTATTTTAATGTATAAACTAGGCGATACAAAAAAAGCTATTGGTTTAGCGATTGAATTATATCAAGTAACTAATAATAAATATATAAGATATTTATTATGTCTAATATTTAGACTTGAACTAAAAATATATAGCGACTATATTGTTGAAAAAATTAATGGAGTCACTGAAATGAGTATAGAAACAAGAAATGAATATTTTATTTCTAGATGGAAAGAAATCTATTTGAATTTTGAGGATATCTGTAAGATGTTTGAAGATATAAAAGTCCTTCCAAAAAAAGAAATAAAAATACTTCTAGAAAATAATGAATCAAAAGAATTTGATTACAAATTCTTTAAGCAATGCAAAGAAATTTTGGATAATACTCCTTTTTCTCCAACATTAATGTTAAAGAAAATATATGGAGTAAATTTTTTGTATGATAGAAATGGTAATAACATGTAATTTTTTCTATAGAAGGAGTATTTATGATTACTGTAAAAAAAATAAAACAAATTTATAATAGACCAAAAGATAAAGCATGGCTATATTTAAAAAGAGCAGGACATAAGGCAGAACTAAATAAGTACTATGAACCAAAAATGGATTATATTAGAGCATTATACACCGCGAAAGATTATGCGATGCTTAGGCTCTGCATAAAAGAATTAAAAGATAAATCTTTATACTACGCAAATCGAGATATGGGATTTGTAGTAAATGAAGAATTATTTCAAATATTAATTGATGTGTTGGAGTTTCAAGGTAGACATGATTATGTGAAAAAATTAAAAGAGAAAAAGAATGAAATACTTTAACGAATAGTAAAGGAGATAGAGCAAATTGAAAGTTAGTGATTATATAGCAGATTTTTTAGCAGAACAAGAAATATTTGATATATTTGGATATCAAGGTACAATGATTGCACATTTTGTTGATTCAATAGGTAAACATAAATTATTGAGAAATCATTCTTGTTATAATGAACAAGGTGCAGCTTTTGCTGCAGTAGGGTATGCTAAGGCAACTGGGAAAACAGGTGTTGCATATGCTACTAGTGGGCCAGGAGCTTTGAATTTAGTTTCTGGAATTGCAGATGCTTATTTTGACAGTGTACCAACTGTGTTTTTTACTGGACAACTGAATTTGTATGAATATACAGGTATTTCTACACTTAGACAACAAGGGTTTCAAGAGGTAGATATTGTATCTACAGTACAAAAATATACAAAATATAGCGTACAAATACAGAATAAAGAAGATATACGCTACGAGTTAGAAAAAGCTTTTTTTTATGCACAAGAGGGCAGAAAAGGTCCGGTATTAATTGATATTCCAATGAATATACAAAGGGAAACGGTAGAATTAAAAAATCTAAGAAGATTCAAACCGTACAATAGGTTATACGACGATCCAGAAGAAGCAGCATCATACATTACAGAACAATTGAAAAAAGCAAATAGACCCATTTTTCTTATTGGCAATGGAGTTAAGAAAGATAGTACAGGGCATAAATTAATTCAAAGTTTAATAAATAAATTTAATATACCTGTTATCAGTAGTATGCCTGCAAAACATTTGTTTGAATCAAATGATCAATTATATTTTGGATATCTTGGATCCGCTTATGGGTATCGAGCTGCTAATTTAATTGCATGTAAAAAAGCAGATTTAATAATCTCTTTTGGATGCAGTATGTGTCGTAGACAAACAGGAACTAAGCCTGATTTATTTGCAGAACAAGCCAAAATTATTCGTATAGATATAGACAGAGAAGAATTGAAAAGAAAAGTACATTATGATGAAAAAAGTTTCTGTACAGATTATGAGAATGTTGTGAAATTGCTACTAAGCAGCATAGATTTTAAAACTGAAGAAAAATGGATAAAATCTTGTATGTATATAAAAGATAAAATGAGGCAATTTGATGATATTGTATTTGAAAAGCAGCCTAATAAATATATAAAAACATTAAGTGATTCATTAGACACTAATTTTAACATATTTGTTGATGTAGGTCAGCATCAAATATGGGCAGCGCAATCTTTTGATATAAAAAAAGGACGTCAAATGTTTTTTTCAGGAGGTCATGGCGCAATGGGTTTTTCTTTACCTGCAGCGATTGGAGGTTATTACGCGACAGGAACAAGAAGTCTAATTATATGTGGCGATGGTGCTTTTCAGATGAATATTCAAGAACTACAGTGGGTTGTTAGAGAAAATATTCCTGTGATTATGTGTGTGTTAAATAATCAATCATTGGGATTAATAAGACAGCAACAAGATGATTTTTTTGAAAAAAAACATTATGGTTCTTCAGAAAATGATTTTTCTTCACCGTCTTTTAAATCTATAGGAGAAGCTTATGGAATTATATCATTTAAAATCAATAATATTGATGAATTAAAATCAAGTTTAAATTTAATTGAAGAAAGTAAACCGTACCTTTTTGAAATAATGGTAAACGACGATTCTTTGGCTTATCCTAAAACATATTTTGGAGAAAAAATGTATAATCAAAAACCATATATTACAAAAAGTGTGTTAGATGAATTATTGAATATTTAAACTGGGGTAATTCATTTTGTTGATTTTTTGAAAATTAATCATATATATTATAATATTGTATGATTTTTATATAGATAAAAAGTTAAATTAAAATCTGAAAATAATTAATATAGTGAGTTCAGGTTTAAATATAAAATTGGAAAAATAGAAAGGAGAAATATGATATTTTAAAATGTCATATAAGGTTATTATGGGAAAAACTTTTGTATTAACATCAGGAACTTCAGGGATAGGAAAAGCCATTGCCTTAAAAATATTACATGAATCAGAAGATAATGATCATATATTTATCAATTATGGACATAATGATGGTATAGCGAATAAATTCTATGATGAATTATCTGATGAATATAAAAAAAAGGTTAGTTTAATAAAGGCGGACTTATCACAATATGAAAATATTGATATTTTAGTAAATGAAATAAAAAAAAGAAAAACTAAAATTGATTGTCTAATCTTAAATACTGGCATTAGTTCTTATCTTCCTTTTGATGAATATACATATGAATTGTGGGACTCTATAATGAAAACAAATGTGAGTGTTCCAGTATTTATAGTAAAAGCTCTAAAACCAATGATAAATGAACATGGATCAATTATATTTATGGGGTCGCATGCAGGTCAAGAGCCTTATTCATCATCTTTGGTATATAGTATATCGAAAGCAGCAGTTTTATTTATGGCAAAATCTTTTGTTAAAGTTTTTGAAGAAAAATCTATACGGGTAAATGCTATTGCTCCAGGTTTTATAGAGACAAGATGGCAAAAAGATAGAAGTCAAGAAAGTAGAGATAGAATTAATGCAAAAATTGCATTACATAGATTTGGAAAGCCAGAAGAAGTTGCAGAACTATGTTATCACATAATCACCAATGAATATTTAAATGGAGGAATTTTTGATATACACGGAGGATATAATTATTTTTAAATTCATTAAAAAAGAAAGGAGAATAACAGATGTCTAATAAAATAATAGGAAATCCAAAAATTGTAAATAGTGAGATTAGATTCAAAGGGAAAAATAATATTTTATATTGCGAAGAAGGAATTACTATTAAGGATAGTTATATAAATTTTGAAGGAAATAATTCTTTAATATTTTTAAGCAAAAATCGACACATTTACTATTTTCAAATAACGATTTATCATAATAGTGTTTGTTATTTTGGCAAAAATAATTATTCTAACAAAAAATTTCATATAATTATATCAGAAGAAAAGAATGTATTTATTGGAGATGAATGTTTATTTGCTATTGATTGCTGGATTAGAACTGCAGATCCTCATATAATTTATAATTTTGATAAAAAAAGAATTAATCATTCTAAAAGCGTATATATTGGTGATCACGTTTGGTGTGGGCAGAATGTATTAATTTTTAAAGGTAGTAAAATAGGGTCAGGATGCATTGTAGGAGGAGGTTCAGTTGTTCCTGCAAAAAAACTGTTTTCAAATTCAATATATGCAGGAAATCCAGTTAAACTAGTTAAATCTGATGTTTTTCATTCAAAAAAATCTGTTAATTTTTTTGAAGAAGATGAAACTGAAAAATATGATGAATTTATTGATGATAGATGGATGTATAAGTTTGATGATAATACAATATCTTTTGATGTTATTGAAGAAGAAATAACAAAAAATAAAGATATAAATTATAGATTGAATTTGTTAAAAAATGGATTGATTAAGTCTAAAAATAGATTTTATATAGGGAATAAATAGTAGAGTAGTACCCATATAGGGTTTTGTTTTCTTTATATTTATGTAAATGATTTAAACTGAAATTAAATTTTACAAGAAGAAATAAATAGAAAAGTTTATAAAATTTATTAAATATTCTGTCATATAGTAACTTATCTCTATAAACAGAAATTTAGTTATAAAAAAATACTTTTAGGTTTATATATGGAAATTGATATTTATGGAAATATCATATATGTGATAATGATATAGTTAAAATATTGTATTATCGTTTAAATAATTGAATACTTCAGTAATAGAAAGGTAATATGTTAATAGCATGACAACAATGATAAGAAATTGGTCTTGATTGACATTAAATCATCTTTGAAGTTAAAAATCCATCAAAAATACATCATGGCTAATTCAAAAAATATTAATAAAATGTAATACATTTGTTATAGTCAAATAGATAAAAACTGTTTATAATATAAATGTTGATTATTTAAGGAGGCTGTTTTATGGCTAAAAAGACACATAAGACAAAAAAGAAACCAATATATAAAACTGCTGGTTTTTATTTTGTTTTTCTTTATGCATTGCTTACAATAGGAATGATAATACAACTATTTACTGTAAATGTATTACCGACTAAATATGTAGTAATAGTGTCAGTAATATTGCTACTACTTCTTCTAGGAATGTATCTCCTACAGATGGGGAAAAAAGTAAACAGAATTAACAAAATATTAGGAAAAATTCTAATAGTAATCTTATCTGTATTCTTAGGCTTAGGCAACTGGATGTTATTAAAAACTGGTTCTGCATTCACTAGAATGACAGGAGATAATTCTGAAACAACTGTAATTTCAGTTGTAGTAATGAAAGAAAATGAAGCAGAAACTATTGAAGATGTTAAAAATGGTAAATTTGGTGTTACTGAAACAGGAGATCAAGAAATTCTTCAAAAAGGTATTGATGACGTAGAAAAAGATGCTGGACAAAGCATTACTACGGTAAGTTATCAGTCTTATAAAGAAATAGGGGATGACTTATATGATGGAAATGTTGATGCCATAATTATGGATGAAGCAACTCGTAGTCTATTCGAAGAAAATCATCCAAAATTTGATTCTGAAACAAAAGTGATTAAAAGTTATGAATATGAAACTGAATCAAAAGATATTAGTAAAAACGTAAAAGTAACACAGGAACCATTTAATGTATATATTTCCGGTATTGATACTTATGGATCTATTTCAACAGTATCTAGATCAGATGTTAATATGATTGCGACAGTTAATCCAAATACACATCAGATTCTTTTAACAAGTATTCCTCGTGATTACTATGTACCTCAGCCATGTCAAGGTAATCAAAAAGATAAATTGACACATACAGGTATTTATGGAATTGATTGTACAGTAGAAACAGTTGAAAATTATTTCGATATTGATATTAACTACTATGTTCGTGTTAATTTTTCAAGTGTAGTAGATATTGTAAATGCGTTAGGTGGAATTACAGTAGAGAATCCAGTAGCATTTACAGCAAGTGATGGTTCATATAGTTATCCAGCAGGAGAGGTAGAAATGGATGGAGAAATGGCATTACGTTTTGCTCGTGAACGTCACAATTTATCTGGTGGGGATCGTGATCGTGGTAAAAATCAGATGCGTGTTATCACTGGTATAATTAATAAAGCGATTTCCCCTGCAATTATAACTAGATATACTAGTATACTAGATGCAGTGAGTGGTAGCTTCCAAACAAATATGAGTAATAGCGAGATGACATCATTAATTAAAATGCAGATAAATGATATGAGTGGATGGGATATTGAACAGGTATCTGTAAATGGTACAGGAAATCCAAACGCTTGGTCACCTGCTAATGGGTTCAATGCTTGGGTAATGGAACCAAATATTGAAACTGTTCAAAAAGCTGTTGACTTAATTCACAAAGTTGAAAATGGAGAGAATGTAAAAGATTTAGCACAGCAGGTAATGGAAGAAAATACAACGAATGAATAGAGATATTAAGGCATAGACTGAAAAGTTTATGCCTTTTGTGCGACAGGCAGTCGCTATAGTTCAAACATGTACAGGCATGGTTGAAC
>OLQY01000911.1_pt1 | contig 29490 bp, 28 predicted proteins | sample 1672851 | NCBI WGS metagenome assembly OLQY01 (sample SAMEA3136730, study PRJEB25190) | human gut metagenome | reverse complement strand
TGAGCAAGAAGCCCCCACTTCAAAATCAGAGATTTAAGTGGTGGGAGCATGTCACGGTTATTAAATATGAATATAAGTGAATTATAATAAATATAAATGGATAAAATAATACAAAATGTATTTCGTTTTCAAATCAATCATGGTATAGTAAGGGCAGGAGGGATTTTCAACATGAAAAACATATATTTGCTCAAGTATTCTGTTAAAGGTATAAAAACATTGGACGAGTTAGTTTCCTTGTCTTTTTATAAAAAAATAATTCCTAAAAATCCAGATACACAGGAATATAATATAAAAGCGATTTATGGTATGAATGGTACGGGTAAATCTGCGATTGTATGCTCGGTTGAGATACTGAAAAATTTGCTTGTTAATGAAGAATATTTAACGAATCCATTAGTGCAGAAAAAACTGGGTGAACTGATCAATAAGAAAACAAATGAATTGTTTATAGAGGCTGATTATCTATACAAATATGATAATGGACAATTACTTCAGTTCTACTATAATGTGATAGTATCCAGAACTGTTTCGGGTAAATATGTTGTTTCATATGAGAAACTGACATCAAAAAATGCTACGTCAAAAAGTGAAAAAATGACAACAATTTTTGAAATTCAAAATGGAAAGATTGTTTATATTGAAAGAAAAGAGGAAGATAAAGAGTTCACTGAACTGCTCTTTAACAAAACTATGAACCTTTTGGAAAATTCTTCTATGGCGTGTTTGTTTATGAACAAGTTGTTTAGAAATATCGTGATAGAAGATAAAACAATCTATAAAAAAGAGCTTTTTTTCAAGTTGGTTTCTGTTGGGGTGTTTGGATTGAATCTTCATGCATATATGGATCAATATGATTATCATAAGGAATATTTGATAGAAAATCCGGAAAAATATTGTGAGTATGATATACAAACAAAGCAATTACAATATTTGATCATGAGTATAGATGGATTGTGTGATTTGAAAGGTTCAAAAAATTATGTATTAAAAAAAGCCTATAAACAATTTTCGAAAGCTGTAGGAGAGCTATATGAATTTTTGCACATATTTAAGTCTGACCTGAAAAATATAGAGATTGACAGGAAAGAAAACAAAGACTTTTGGTTATGTGATTTGATTATGGTTTATGATGATTACAAAGTGCATGCAGAATTTGAAAGTACGGGTATTAAAAAACTTATTCGTTTATTTACCTATCTGCAGAAGATGGTTCGCGGAGAAATTGTTTTCATTGATGAATTCGATTCAAATCTGCATGATGTTTATTTGTGTGCGATTCTGGAATATCTGATGGAGCATGGTAAGGGACAGTTATGCTTTACAACACATAATGTTGGGCCAATGGATGTCCTGAGACGACGCAAAAAGTCTATTGATTTTTTATCTGAAAATCATAAAATATATCCATGGACAGCAAATGGAAATTATTCACCTGCAAAACTGTACAGAAATGGAATGATTGAAGGATCTCCATTTAATGTGGATTCTATAGATTTTATTGGTGTATTTGATTCGGGTGAGGAGGATGAATAATGAGCCTCCAACTGATTTTTGTTGTTGAAACAAATAAAACATGTAAATCGGACTGGATTTATATCAAAGATACGATTGATTATTTTTTTGAGTATGATCGAACAGCAATTAAACTCACTCCAGTCTATATGGATGGAAAGGGAAAATACAAAAATAAAGAAAAAGAAATTTCAAAAAATATTGCTGCATATAAGGCGGGAGGAAAAGGACGACAGACGAAAGTAATCTATTGTTTTGATTGTGACGATTACAATACAAAACAGGAGGATGCCTTTTTTTTGGAAAAAGTGAGACAGTATTGTGCAGAGCAAAAATATGATTTTGTCTGGTTTTGTAAAGATATCGAGCGTGTTTATACGGGCAAAAAAGTAAATGCTGTTGATAAAAAGAAGAAATCGGAGGAATTTAAGAAAAAGAAACAAATTTCTGAAGTGAAAGTGGATAAACTGTCAGCAGCAGAATATCAGGAGAATACAAGTAATATATTAAGGATTTTGGAGCAGTATTTGGATATGAAGAGGTGAGATGAAGTGATAAGCTCTCTTATATTTTGAACGGAGCATCTGATAGATGCTGGAGATTCAGAGTATAGGAGAGTTTTTCTATAATTGAAATACATTCAGAATATCGATATAAAGTTTCAACATGATGGAATATATTTAATGGAATATAACACAGATTAGTGATATGCTTTATAAAATAATTAATACATATGCAGATGAGTCGGATTTTATACTGAATTTAATAGATGATCATCCATATATTGGATGGTATATGTTGCTTAGATTGGGTGAGAGTGACACAACAAAAGCAACATTAACGCGGAGAGAATGTATAGAAATTATTAGAAAAGATGGAAGTTATGCACGAAACATATTTTCTTATGTATATAAAGCTGTGGATATAACTGTTGGTAATATCCAAGAAAAAGCAGATAGTATTTTTGGAACTGCATATGAACATATACTTTTAAATGGATTGGAGATTTTAAGTAGATTTGCGTCAATAGCAAATATAACTGAACAGAAGAAATTAGTAGTATTGATGATAAAGATTATTGATGCAGATGTGGTTAGGAGATTCAGAGTACTTAATGACTGGATAAGACAAGTTATGAATGTGCTTGATGAACGTGTGAAAATTTCTATGCTGAATGAATTATTACAATGTTCCGGGAAGAAAAAGAGCGACGTGGCATAATGAACCTGAAGTAGATCCGTTTGATGTGTTTACATGTAAAACGGTAGCAATAAATGATTACCAAAAAATAGAATTAGAGCCATGCAGGGTAAATTCTATGCTGGATAGTTGTCTAAGTGATGAACAGCAAAGAATGCATTATATACCAAGATTGGGAAAACTTGCCGAAGTTGGGATGCTGACATCAGAACAAAGTAAAAAATTTGGTGAGGTTTTATGGGAGAATATGGGAAAAAATGATTTTCCGTTAAAAGACACATATTATTTATGTACATATTTAAAATGGCCATATCCTGAAAATATAGATTTAGAAGCAAGAATAAAGAAAAGCATTTTGTCAGAAGAAGCAACGACATAATTGAATGAGACATAAAGTGAGGACTTTCCATGAATCAGTAATAGTGAGAAGAAAAACAGTCACAGATATTGCATGGAAGACCAAGAGTTTGCTGAACGAGTTAAATAAGGTAAGAAACCATCAAAAACCCGGCAAAACATGAGTAATTAGATTGTGTTCTATAAGATTATAGGTCTTATGAACAATCTAAGAAACTGTACGTTTGCCGGGTTTTATTTTTTAGAAAAATTCATTTTTGGAAGCTGGCGGGTTGTGTGTATGCTTCATTATTAGTTCGTACCATTGGCGGTCTTCACTGGAAGTGAGAGACAGTTGGTAGTTTTCGTGTGGATATATTTTAACAATAGGTCGGATACCTTTATCATTCAGAGATATATTTGCTTTTGTAATTTGATTGATAAATCCCATTTTAAATACTCGAGTGTCAAAGGGACCGTCACTTGTTGCCATTACAAAGGACAGGCCACCATGATAAGGACGATTATATCCAGGTGGGAAGCAGTCTATATTAAAAGTTATTACCATTTTACGGATAGGTTCTATGGGAGAAGTGAGGAAAATTAAAATTGAACTGGTTGTAATATCCACAGTTCCCTCATAGAAAGAGCAGCGTTGATTTTCGGTACTTCGTGTTTCGAAATAGGTTTGAAAGTGCTTGCTGGTAGGCGGCGTATTTGAAAAGATATCAGCTAATTCATTTCCAAATAATTCTTCATTATTTCTTATTCCGGTAATTATAACAGCTTTTAATATATCGTTGTCTTCATACACTTGCAATACTGCGCCCAAATTTTCACCAGAGGTCGAAAGGTAGTAGCCATAGTATTTTCCTATGAAACGTTGATCGTTGATAGTTTTTGTTTGATAACGGATTTCATCGGTTTTCTCTAATTTCTCATGCAAAAATTGATAGGTGTTGATCTGAGGAGAAAGATTTTGGTTGTAAAACTGTACAATGCTGTCAACTGTGCCGATGCTTGGCTCATAGTCAGTTTTGAAACATTTAGAACAGATGGAGTAAGCCGGCAGATATGCTCCACCTTGAATATGGCTGGCTTTAGGTGTTCCTGTTTTTACATGGTAATATGTAGTACTTAACTTATTCCACATATATTTGTAATTTGCATGAAAGAGATTATTTTCATCCTTAGTCATAAACGACAGCACCTTCCTTTCGTTTTCTTTTAGTATAACGAGTGAAGTGTATGTTGTCTATATGAAAGTGAATGTAAAATGAATGAATATGTAATGTGTATGAAATTTACGTACACCACAAAGTTAGATATAATGTGAAACATAATAAAGAACTGGGAAGATATGAGGAAAGGAGGAGATGACCATGATAGCTGACAGTACAGTGCGAAGTATGTGTACAATCGGGCAGGAAATAAGTATATGGTGCGAAAAGAACCATATTATAAATCAGGAATTAGCAGACGCACTTGCTGTCAGTAGGGAAACCGTGAAACGTATTAAGAATGGGACACGTGAATTAACATCGAAAGAAATAAGAAAGCTGTCTGTTTTAATGGAGAAACAGGCAGATTTCTTTATTCCTAACGATGATGAGTTGGATGAGGATACATCTATTCAAATTGTGAAAAGGAAAAACGCAGGCCAGGAAGCATTTTTAAGAGTAAAAGAAAAGGCTCAAAAGAATAATGAGATGGAAAAAATGTTGGCTGATGCCATGGAAACGATTAATGGGATCGTGAATGTTGAAAAAAAAGAAAAATTTGTGCAACAGATTATAGTTATGGCAGATATTGCAAAAATGGGATAAGCGGTCATTTGAAGAAAATGCTTCAGATGGTCGTTTTTTATCTCAGTCGAGAAGACTCCCACATCTTCAGGTGGTGAGTAATAGCAAATTTGTCTCAGTGGGAGTCCAATCTCCGACTGAGATAAACGCTCCGCGAGGATGCGCAGTGATTCTGATAGGAATATGTCAGCTTCGCTAACCAGAATCACGCGCCAAGTCTCACGGACGTTCGACTTGAATGCCCAGAGATAAGGTAGTGGGTCAAAATTGAGCCACCCAAACAGCAATTGGGCCTGTGGTGGCTCACATAAATCAGAGAGAAATGATAGCATAAAAGCATGCTAGAGGAATGGCAGAAAGGAGGCGGCTAAGATGTCAAAATCAGAATATGAATCCTATTTGGAGAAGATCCCCTATGATGCAATGGGCGATTTTTCAGTATTCCGTGAGGAAAGTCATAAGGAACAGTCGGCAGATATGGAAAATATTCCCAAGAAAAAATAATAGTTTGGATTTATAGTATGGACTGCCATAGAGAAATATTGGCAGCAGTTAAAGCACCAAAGAGAGGCTTCGTGCCGCTCGGTAATAAAAAAAACCGGGCGGTTGGGAGCTGATTTTTGGTGCTTTCTCTATATGTGGGTATTGACCGCCCGGAAGCCAAAAGGCAGAAAGGTGGTCAATATGACAATCAGAGAATTAAAAGACAGAGTTCCATATGTAAAGGGTATCGTGAAATTACCGTCACCAAAAGGACTGAGAGAAGCAGATATCCCGATAATAGCGGATACGGATGACAGTCTGGAAACCTGTCTGGGTGAAGAATGTCGTGCTGTTGTATATATGAATGGACTGGTTCTGTATACGAGAGGAAAGTATGCGACCGTATTCCGTCTTCACAAATGCCGGGAAACTTATGGAAAAGGCTCTGCCAGATCATTCACGGAAGTACCTTATCAGTTCATGCTGATGCTGGAAGGAGAACATAGATTGGAATATAACCAGGATAAGAAGGAAGCAGATTGGAATACATCTGCAGAACTTCTGGAAGAAGAATATGGATATGGGCTTCCTGGAAGGGGAGATATATTGGATGAACTTGTCACGGATGAAATCATGGAATTTGTCTTTTCTATTCTGACCGAAAGACAGAAGATGGTTGTCTATATGTTCTATTTTGAGCAGAAGAAGCAGGCAGATATCGCAGAGCTTCTTGGAATCCAGAGAGTTACAGTTGCTACAATTCTTCGGACAGCATTAAAAACATTACGTGACAGATATCCGTCATTCTGATCATTCTTTTTATATAGCTTACTAGGACTGGCTTCGGGTGGAGCCGGTTCTGGTTCTAAAAAATATTTTTCAACTTTTTTCAATTTTCGAACAACATTATACCCTCTGCCGGCTGTATAAGTGTAGGGGTTAAGAAAAATTCAATCGGAACGTATCAGTTCAAATTCCCTTACAACGCACTTTGATAACTGAATATTGCTTAGCAAAGGGGTGATACAGAAGTGGAAGTCGAGTTACGCATTTTGCGCCTTCAGGCTCTTTTGGAAATACGGCAGCAGATTACTGTTAAGACACTGCGTCAGGAACGGACCCTTTGTGAATTTATAAAACGCTCAAACCTTTAAAATTTGTTGTTTTGTCCGGGAAACCGGATAAATGACAGCAGATACGACGCAGAGGAGACTCGCTTCGTGCAGCTTCTTCTGTGTACATGTGCTGTCATTGGATAAAAGGATGTTTTGTTTCCTGAGAGCACAAGGAGACTTGGAAGGAGGGGATTAGGATGAAGACTTAGAAAAGTATCTGGATAAGGCATGAAACAGACAACAAATGATTGAGAAAGCGAGGAATAAAAATGAAGTTTAACACAAAACGGGTCATTTCCGGATTTCTGGCAGCTTTGACAATCGGCCACATCAGCGATTCAGCTACTGCCGGTTTTGGCGGCTGACAATGGAAGTGAGAAGCCGCCGTCCTACGAATCAGTAAAGGATTTGCTGGATGCAGATGAAGTGGTCACTGCAAAAGACCTGGAGATTGAAATGGGTGCTTCTTTTGATATTGAGAAGGACTTTAGCAATATTGAAATCTCGGATAGTAAGAAAGTGACTTTTGAAGAAGCCATGAATGATCAGAAGTGTTTGCAAAAAGTTTAACAACCTCTGCTTCTGTAAAGCCCATGAACAGGGTATCAATGTTTTCTTTGATAGCACCTTGCTGGAGAAGGGCTGCAAAAGTATGCGCTTTTTCTGCAGAATCTTTATCACAGGATACAATGATTCGTGATGGATAGAGGTTATCATACAGTGCCTTTTATTCGCGAAGAAATTCCGGACTGAAGATAATATTTTTGGTATTATATTTTTCTCTTACAGATGCAGTATAGCCAATCGGGATGGTGGATTTGATGATCATGGTTGCATCAGGATTTACTTTTAATACAAGTTCGATAACAGTTTCTACTGCAGAACAGTCAAAGAAGTTCTTTTTACTGTCGTAGTTTGTTGGTGTTGCGATTACAACGAAATCAGCATTTTTGTATGCTTCTTCGCCATCAAGCGTAGAAAGAGTCTATAATATGCACATTTACACAGAAATATTGATCAATTAAATGCAAAACAATTGGTTTCATTGGCAGGTATTATTTTAAATAGTATTTGGAAGGATGAAGTAAGAGCTATAAATGCGGAAGAATTGTCTATGTGGATTTTACAACAAATTAATTTGGGAAAATTGAAGTTTAAAGATTTAGATAAAAATTTTCGTATAGGATTTTCTGGAAAAGTCAAAAAGTTAATAGGAAAAAGAAAATTCGATTAGAGGATTTAGATGAGGAATTACAGGAAAATTTGCAAACACAATGGAATCTAAACCAAAGAGGAAATATTATGTGTCAAAATGCAGGAAATTGTGCTGGTTTTTTGGGCGTTTCTTAGCATTTATGTTATTGTAGCTTAATAAATAGATGTTGCTTGTATGAAAAGTCTTACTGGTGTTCAGAGAACACCAGTAAAAAAATAAGATAACACTTTAATACGGTGATTCAAAAAATGGAAAAACGAATGAAAAAATAGTAGAATACAAAATTGATTATGTTACAATAGAATAAAAGAAGAGAAGGGGATGAGTGTTTTGAAAAACTTGATATATTCAGATAACATTTCACATATTACGAATATGTTATCTCAGATTGAAACGGCGCACAATATGTCATTGGCGCATAAGCTGATGGAAATAGAAAACAATCCGGCGATTAGTGCGATTCAGGAGACCCTGGGCAGATATGAAGATATTCTAAAACCATTACATATGCAGGAAGTGAGTGCTGTAGACGTGCTATGAGGGATATTAGACCGTCGGCAGAATATATGAATGAGATTATGCATCAGGTGAAAGTGTCAACATCAATTTCTCCGATGATATCAGAGATGTTGCGAAGTGTAAGGATTTCTTCAGTTTCTGAAATATATGAGAGATATTCTTCGATTATGGATCCAATACAGGAATCTTTAAAGGGAATTGACATGGAATTGTTAGGCAGTGTTGCTGATCGGGTTTTGACCATGTCGGAAGACTTGGATTTGGATGTAGCAGTGGAGGAAATTACTACAGAATACTCACGGGTATCTGCGCAGGAGCAGGAAAAGGAGAAAAAGCCAGAAGAAGCAGAGACAAATTCTGAAAGGCAGACTGAAAATACAGCTGAGGTGATGAGACCGGAGCGAAGAAATATTGATATCAAAGAAGTGAGGGCATGGTTAGATACAATTATTGGAATATTGACATTTATTATTACGTTGAGTGCTTCTCAACCTTCAGTATCAAATACTTTTAATCAGACATTGCAAGTAAATAATTATTATGTTATTAATATGGGATATGATGTTTCTGAGCTTAATATGGATAATTTTCGAATTGTGAACTGTGATGTTGTGGTTCGATTAAAGCACAATTGTCATTCAAAGATTGTTGAGCAGTTAAGAGAGGGACAAATTATTAAGATTATAGGAAAATATAAAAAGTGGCGACAGGTTGTCTGGAAAAATGAGGAAGATGAGCTTTGTATGGGATGGATTCAGAATTATAACCTGACAAAGTTTAAACTTACGAGGAGTGCCAGAAATATTAAAAAGATAAAAGTTTAAGCTTATAAGGGGGGAGAAGTCAAGGGAAAAATCTCTTGACTTCTGTTATTTTATTTAATACTATTGGAATAGTTTATATTTATGAATAAGAGTTTTGTATTTTGTATCACATAATTTATATTATGTGATATGTGCGTGGAAGGAGAACTATGAGCAATTTATATTCGTTATTTTTGTCTCAGGCTTATTAGGACTGCTGGGATGACTATAATCGGTGTAAGTCCTCAAACATGAGTACTGGAAAGTAAAAATCCCCGCATTCTAGCGGGGATTGAACAGACTTTATAGAAAACGATATGTACATTGAAAAATCAAGACTTTTTGTATCGGCTGGGGCATTCTTTCTGTACTCTGGGTGACCATGGGAGAAGATCATCAATAAATCTGAGATCTTTGTCATCCATGTGCTGAGGGATCTCAGTAAGTAGCAGGTTGAAATATTCAAAGGTATTTATCATGTTTGCCTTTGCTGTTTCGACCAGACTGTACAGGATGGCACTTGCCTTTGCACCATTAGAAGATTCGATCATTACGAAGTTCTTACGTCCAATGGTAAAAGGCCGGCATAATCTTGCTTTAAAATTGTGCAATCTGAATTACAAATGGAGTGAAGGCGTATGATTGATAAAGACAGTTTTACTAAGTGTAATATAAGTGAAATTATTGAAGTTATTAAAGGTGATATTATTGAACTGGCAATAAATAAAAAAGTGGATGCGATTGTAAATGCGGCAAAGCCATCTTTAATGGGAGGAAATGGTGTAGATGGTGCAATTCACGAGAAAATGTCAAAGTTATATAATGATTCTAATTATTTTAACAAACAGATAAAACGCGAATTAGACGGCGAAAAAGAGTTGGCAGATAATGCGGTCAGGTGTAAAAGAGGTGAGGCAAAAATTACAAATGGGCATATAGAGTTAGCTAGATATATTATACATGCAGTAGGTCCGAAATATGATGGCGGTTCGGAATGTATTCATGTCCTGCAGCGTTGTTATGAGAATATCATGAAGATTATAGAAGAAACACCGGATATTGAAAAAGTTATTATGCCAGTGATAAGCTCTGGAAATTATGGATTTCCTTTTACAACAGCATTCAGAATTACTTTGGCTTCGATAAATAATCAGTTATTAAAATGGAAAGAACACAATGTTGATGCATTTAATCGTATTAAAAAAATATATATTGTTATATATGGCGAAAACTCAGCGGCTATCGATAATGCGTTGAGAATATACGAGGAATGCGAGCCTGTCATGCAACAGGAAAAAAGAATGGTATATATAAATGGATTTAGGTCACAATGGTCATATTGTAGAGAAATATGGAAAAATGATTCTGATAAGAGATATTATTTTACGATTTCGAAGATGTTTCGATGGTTGTTGGCTATCAGTAGATTTGTTTTCTTCCCATCTATGTTTGTAAGAAACCAGGCTGGAAAAAAAGGATGGAAATTTCGAAGAGAGGCAATAGAGATTGAAACATTTTTGAAAATGTTGATTCCGTTAATGTGGTTGGTGTTTTTTGAAACTCAAGGTAAATATGGAGCTATAGAAAATATTTATTGGCGGGGAATGGCAATTTTTATAACCATCTGGGTTATGGCAGATACAGTAACATGTTTGCTGGCATTGATTTTTTTGGCAGATATTCAAGGTCCATCTGCGAATCAATTGCGTTCTTTAATATTGTTGATTTTTAACTATCTTGAGATGGTCTTTGGTTTATCATTATTTTATTATTTATATTGTCATTGTGAGTATACAGAACTAAAAATCGGATTCTGGAATGCCCTGGATTATGGAGTGTTGGGGGCGGTACATTCGGCTGTGAAAATATCGAGCACATTTAGAATAATAGAGTATGCTAAATCTGGTACAAATTTTCTTTTTATGGCACTTGCATTTGGCTTCTTTTCAGCTCATTTAAAACAACGCAGTTATTTAAGTGATATGGAAAAATGAGTTGACAAGACACAAGATGTTGTAGTAGACTAAAAATATTAAAACGATAATTGGAGGATGGAAGACAAATGGTATTGGCAGCAGAAAAGGAAGTGATTTGCTACTCCAGAAAGGATACTTTTCAGGGAAATTGGAAGAGAGAGTCTGTAATCGATTGGGAGAATCAAATGTTTAAGACTACACGTAAAGATTTGGAAGAAAACCAGAGTCTTCCATATTGTAGCAGATTGGATTTCTTAATGAAGTATTGAGAGTACTCACATATATGTGAGTACTTTTTTAATTTACATGAATAACAGGGAGAAAATATGGAAAAGATAAAGACAATTCGTTTGTATCGATATAATATAGGCATAACAGAAGAAAATGATTGCACAGAGTATATGACGATGGATTATTTTGATTCATTTGATGTAGAAGAGGAAGAAGATATAATAAGTGGATGCATTGGGAATGGAGAGAAATATTCATATCTTGCTATGCAGGAAATGTGTTTTAAGTGTGATGAAATTTTTCGTATGCCAGATGGAGAAAAAAGTTTTTTTACTTTGATTCAAATCTTTGTTAATCCAGACTTTATTTATTCAGATCAGGAAGATGAAGATGATAAGGTATCGTATATACTAAAAAAATATATAGATAAATTTGTAGCGTATGTACAGGAGAAATGTAAAGTGGATTATCAGGTTTTTCCACTTATTACGGCAGGAGATTATCTTGTTTGTATAAGAAGTAATGATATTCATGTGGCATATGATATCTCAACAGTTTTGAGGGACTTGTACTTTGAAATGGGGCAGAAAAGATGTCTCCTATTTACAACATATAGTATTCTGGGAATGAAAAATGACATTATCCTTACTGATGAGAAACTACAACAGTTACATATAAATGAAAAGGATCTTGTGTCAATACGAGGTATATTTTCTGACAGATATCGAGAGGCGGATTTGGAAATGAATCCGTCAATAGACAGGGAAGAATATCAGTTATATGGAAGGTATGACCAGACGGTAGATATTCCATTGCATGATTATTTACAGATGCAGAATTTTCTTGTTTTATATAAAAAAGGAAAATTTAATGAAGCAGCTGAATGTATAGAGTGTTTTATGTCGAAAGAATATCAGGATATCAAATCCAAAGAACTTCTAGAGAAAATAAGCAAGGGTTATTTTAGCTATTGGAACGAAAGAATACTTTTATATAAAAGGGATGATTTTTCAGAGTTTCGTACAAATAAAGAACAATTTTGTGTTGCTAATCTGCCGCAAAGAAAATTTCTGAAACAAATAAATACAGAATTATATATAGAGTGTGAGGAACTTTTAAGAGATATAAAAGAACATCAGACAATGTGGGAGAGAGAAAGAATCAATACTTATTATAATCTGTTGGAACGTTTGCTGGAAATTAGTAAGAATTTGAATTATCAAAGAGAACTGCGAATTCATGTTGCAATTTTATTAAAACAAATGAAAAGTTTTATGAGTTCTATGCATAAGTTTCGCATCTATTTAGGAATACAGGAACATGGGTTATACGAGCATTATGTGATAGAGGGGGTTCGGTCGCTGGATATATTTGCAAATTATATTAGGAATATTAATCTTCAGACATTACAGGCACCAAATTATAATCTGCAGATTAATGGCAGTATGGAGAAAATTCTTATGGCATATGACTGGTTTATTTCGCACATACTGGAGCCAGCAGTTGATCCTGTTGAGGAAGGAAGAAAAGTTTATTATGTTACCAGGAAGTTTTGCCCCGTGTTAATTCCTCAGATTGGTTCGAAAGATCAGTCGGTTGAAGCCTTATTTGAGTATAGTTTGTATGGAAAAAGGGAAAATGATACACTGGGGAATCTCCTTGTTGTGGCTGTGCCGCATATAGAAAGCATGAAAGAATACGAGTCTTATCTGCCTATTCTTTGTCATGAGGTTGCGCATAATATTCGATATGATAATCAGAATGACAGGAATAGATTAGTTGCAGCGTATATACTGGATAATTTTAGTTATAATTTAATACATAGCATATTGTCGGTTGAATGCTGTGAGCTGTTGGAAAGAGAAAAACTTAGGGAAATGCAACAGCTTTTAAAACAGGAGATAACAGATGTTTTATTTCCCGTTTCGGATATGGAATATGCTGGGAGTTTGAAAACATTTGAGATAATACTACAGGAGAAGCTTGAAAGTTTCTGCGGAAAGGGGGAGAATACAACAGAAGAATGTCTTGGAGTACATGAGTTAATTAAAAAAACACAAGAAAATGTACTTGATTTTAACGAAAGATTTGCCGAGATTATACAGGCCATGGAAAGAGAAACTACTGTAATAAAAGAAAATTTAGATAAGATATATAAGGGATTGTGCCAGGGAAAAATGAACTCTTCTGATAGTGAGTTTTCAATTGCTATTAATGATGCAAGAAAAAGACTGCTTATATTGTGTAAGGAATATATGTGTTTTGTTGTAAAAATGCAGTGGGATCAGATTAGAAATACGGATATTGAGGAGCTGATATGTGAAGATGATTTGAAAATGAAAAAACAACTCCAGGATATGTTTGAGAATAACAAAGCCAATAATTGCATGCGGGAAAGTTTGAAAGCAATACATAATTGCTGGTGGCAGTACAGCGATACAGTAGATAAAATAAAAAAATGGACGGTTATTGAACTACAAGAAGAGTACTATTATCACACAAAGAAAAAGAATATGTGCAGAGTTTTGTTTGCTAATCTGAAAAAAAATCTTGAACAATATAAAAATTTGGAATTGGAATGGAAACATGGAAATACCAGCCGGATTAATATGGAACAACTGAAAAATAAAATTGGCTTATTAAATAAAACTGAAAATCAGTTTTGGGCAAAGTTTGCAGAAATACTTTTGAAGTATAATAGGAATGATTTAAACGTCATGGTTGCAAGAAATGTTGCTATTTATCGAGAGGTAGCATCAGATTTATTTATGTGTGGTATTTTCAAACTGACTTTAACAGGATATTTGCAGTTGGCAGTTAGAAATTTTAGATTTGACGGAGGTGATACAGCAGTAAAGTTTAACTTAAAACGTTGTAAATTAGTATGTCAGACAATTTGGTATCGAAATAATCCGGGTAGTTTTGATATAGAGCATATGTTGGTTGATGCATATAAAAAATACGTAGAGATTCTGATGAACAATTATAGAAGTATTTTGAAAAAAGATCAGGCTATCTATAAGGCACTGAAAAATACTGAGATTTCTCAAAATATGATTAAAGGACTTGTAATGGAGTTGGACAATATTTTACAAGGAAAAAATGAAGTTGATTTAGATGAGAAAAGAGAAAAACTCTACACTGAAATCTACAGATTCTGTAGTATGCTTTTGTTTATGGGAGCAGATTTGGATTGCAGTAATGAAAAACAGATTATTTGTGATTTTGCAAGTGACATTTCTTTTTTTGCAGAGAAAAATGCTCTTAAGATTCGAAAATATATATTTGATAAATATGAAGAGTTATGCGAGATTATAGCTAAAAAATGGAATGGAGAAATTGAGCAAAAAGAAAAAACAGAGAAAGAAGGAAAAAGACTATATACGGAATTCCTTTTGCATTGTTATAAAATGTGCAGAAGGGATATTGTGAAGAAACAGATTATAGGGGAGATAGTAGAATGATTAATAATTATAATGCATATAGTTTTGCGGATCTTATTAATATTATTTCGGCTATTGGAGATAGTGCACGTAAAGAAGAAAGAGTTCCTCCTGTTCTGTGGTTTCGCGGTCATAGGATGTATGATTGGGATTTACGTCCGACGCTTTTTCGAAAAATTCAGACTACTGATTTGAAATTAGAAGAAAATGCCAGAATTGAAAATTTTATAGCGAAAAATAATCAGTTTTTTATGCAAACTCCGGCATCAGAAGCTGAATGGCTTGAAGTTATGCAGCACCATGATGTCAGTACAAGATTGTTGGACTGGTCAGAATCGGCGGCACATTCTCTGATTTTTACTTTGGAATATTTTTTTAAACCTGATGCGCATTTTAATATTGATCGAATCAACGCTATGCCGTGTATGTGGGTGTTTGAACCGCAGAAATGGAATAAATATGTCATAGAGCAAGTGATAAAAAGTAATGCGAAATATGCAATATATGATATGTGTTTAAATACTCAGGAAAGAAATATAGTTGATCAGAAATTGTGGAATTTATCAAAGAATCTTAATAAATTAGTGATTAAATCAGCGGAACATTTATCCTGGCTGTTTAATTTACAAAGGATAGAACGTTGGGCAGAAGAATTTAGAAATAGCGGAAGATCGGGATTTGGAAAAGAACCAGATTCCTATTATTTGTATCTGTTGCTGTATGTGATTTATTTGCTAAAAGAGGAAGTATCAGTGGGGGAAATTCCACCGTTGGCTGTAACGTTGCCATATAATAGTGAACGAATACGAGCACAGAAGGGAGTTTTTACGGTTTTTCCACAGTATCAAAATGACACTAAGTTGCAAAATGCTGCAAAAATGGGGGTGCATTTGGATGCGATGCAGAATATGACGCCTATTAATCATTGTTTGCATAGAATTAAACTTTTTAATGTAGACAGGATTGCATATGAGATGATGAATCAGGGAATGAATATCAGCTGGATATATCCTGAAATGCCAGTTGTTGCAAATGAAATTGAATCAAGACGAATTACGGTATAGCATTAGCAGAGTGTCACATAGCTAATATGAAGAAAAAAGTAATGTTAGGTGTAATCGCAGCAATGGTAGTAAGCATGTCAGCAACAGTATTTGCTGGTCCGAGTATTGGACAGATTATTCCGGAAGAACCGCAGATTGTTTCTACAAATGTTCCTGAGGGAGCAAAACTCGTAGTTAGCACTATTGATGTAACAGACGAGAAGACTTTAGACAACTACACATCAAATGAAACTGTAAAGACTCTTCTGAAAACGGTTAATGATGAAGAGACAAAACCGACCATCGAAACAGTTAAAGAAGTACTGAAAGAGATGAATGTAGAAGATGTTACTAATGTAGAGACAAAATCTGGCGAAAAGGTTGACCTGACAGAGTACAAGTTTACTACACCGTTTATCGACATTGCAGAGCAGATTGGTGATCAGATTACATATAAGACTAATGGTGATCTTGAAGTAAAGGTTAAGATTGATGCTGCAAAAGAAAAGAAAGCAGAAGATCTGCTTCTGATGCTGGTTGATCCGGAAACAGGAAAAGTTGTATTTATCACAATTGATGAGATTGACCCTGTAACAGGTGAACTTAAAGTTACACTTCCATTCCTTGGAGCAATCACACTTCTTGATAAAAGTGCTGTAGATGAAAATGAAATTGAAACACAGACTACAGATGCAGGAGCTGCAGATACTGAAACAGCTGCAGAATAATGTGAAGGGATACTTGTATGTCACAGCATAAACACAGACATAGAAAGAGCTTTTTGTCTTCTGCAGGATATTATATTCTGGTTGTCATTCTGATTGTATGCCTGGCAATGATGGTGAAGGTAAACAGATCCAAAAGAGCTGAGCGTGATGATTATAAGGCAACTCTTTCACAGCAGGAGACAGTAGAAGATCTTGGAAACATTACAATTACAAAGCCAACCGATGCACCGGAGGATGCGGTAGTCAGAAATACAGAAGACAACGCTGGCGAAGACGGTTCAGAAGAAGGCAGTGATCAGACCCCGGCAGAGGATAAGACCGAATAGCCGTTGGTGAATGATTATTTATGAGAAGAGAAAGCCGAGAGGCTTTCTCTTCTTGTATACGGTAAATAGCTAGTACCGTGCTTTTTACCTAAAACCATGAGATAATCTCTTTATAAAACTAAAAGTTTTTTAAGGAGCAATCTTATGGATAAGATCACACGCCAGGTCCGTATTGAACATTGGACCCAGATCATGAATGAATGTTTGAACAGTGGCATGAATAAGACCGAGTGGTGCAGAGCTAATGGAATCTCAGACAAACAATCTTTTACTGGCAAAGGATCCTAAGAAAAGAAGCTTTTGAAGCTTCAGAATCAAAGGAACTTTCGGTTATTACAAGCCCGGCAGATGAAACCAGACCGCAAAAGATCTCATTTGCTGAGATCAGTCTTCCAACGAAGCCGGAGCCTGTCAGAAATGGATTCCATCCGGATATCATCATCCGGAAAGGAGCGGTTTCTGTAGAGATATCCAATTCAGCTTTGATGGAACTCCTGTCACAGATCGGAGCAGTACTCAATGCTGAATAACGCATCTGGTTTCCGCAGGATATATCTGGCTACCGGTTATACAGATCTGAGACGCGGGATGGAAGGCCTTGCATCCATCATCAAGTTCAATTTTCAACTGGATCCGTATCAAAAAGATATCCTGTTCCTGTTCTGCGGAAGAAGGACTGACCGTATCAAGGGACTGGTATGGGAAGGTGATGGCTTCCTGCTCTTATACAAAAGACTGGAACTGGGAGCCTTCAACTGGCCCCGCACAAAAGAAGAAGCTCTGGAGATCACGCCGGAGCAGTACCAGTATCTCATGCAGGGACTTGAGGTTGTTGCGCGTCATCCAATCCAGGAAGTCAGGCCTGGGAAAGTCTTATAAGGTTCTGTGCAAAACAGAGAAAATAAAAAAATATCTTCCGGACATCATATGTTCAGAAAAAGAGTTATCCACTTTTCATGATCCGCTGTTTTCATTTATTCAGGAGTACTTTCAGGCCCCTTACCGGGGTTGTGGATAAGTACTCTGAAAAGCCCGAAAAACTATTAGTTTTTTGAGTTTTTCAGAGTATTCATCTATTAGTAAAAATGACGAATGCCCTGTCTGCCGGATTCGCTTTTTCTTTATCTTTGCGTTACAATAGGAACATCAGATAAAGGAGAACGGCATCCATGGCAAAAGTATATACAGAAGAAGAACTGAATAGTTTCAGCAGGGAAACACTTATGGCAGTCATCCTCTCCATGCAGGATCAGATCAGCCAGCTGAATGCAAACATGGAGCGTCTTATCGAGCAGATCGCTGACGCAAACAGTAAGCGTTACGGCCGTTCTTCCGAAAAACTGGAGACGATCTCTGGACAGCTGGAACTGGAGCTTATCTTTAATGAGGCTGAAGCGCTTACGGAAACACTGTATGTGGTCGAGCCTGTTGAGGAAGATGTGATCCAGCCCCGCCATCGTAAGAGCAAAGGAAAACGAGAAGCAGATCTGAAGGATCTTCCTGTTGAAGTGATCAGCCATACTCTGTCAGAAGAAAGACTCCAGGATGTCTTTGGCACAGATGGATGGAAACAGCTTCCGGACGAGATCTATAAAAGGGTACGTGTACAGCCAGCAGTCTATACTGTTGAAGAACATCATGTGGCAGTCTACGCTGGTAAGGACAATCAGACGATCATAAAAGTGGACCGTCCGAAGGATCTGCTCCGCAACAGCCTGCTTACTCCGTCACTTGCAGCAAGCATCATGAATGCCAAGTACGTAAACGGGCTTCCTCTTTACAGGATCAGCCAGGAATTCCTGCGGAATGACATCCATATCTCCAGACAGGTCATGGCAAACTGGATGATCCAGTGTGCGGACAGGTATCTGGGTATCCTTTATGACCGGCTCCACAAGGAGATGTATCGATTTCATGTACTTCAGGCTGATGAGACTCCTGTCATGGTCACTAAGGACGGGCGGCCGGCAAACAGCAAAAGTTACATGTGGATCTACCGGACCGGAAAGAGTTATACGGATACCCCGGTCATCCTGTATGAATACCAGCGTACCCGGAAATCAGACCATCCGGAAGAATTCCTGAAAGATTTTAAAGGGATCATGGTCTGTGACGGTTATTCTGCATACAGAAAGCTGGACAGGAAAAATCCGGACATCATCTTTGCTGGCTGCTGGTCCCATGCAAGACGCAGGTTTACAGAGGCGTTGAAGGCCCTGCCAAAAACAGCACAGAAAAACGCAAAAGAAACTGTGGATTATGAAGCAGTCAGCCGGATCGCAGCGATCTATCATCTGGACAACCAGATGGAAGGACAGCCTGCAAAAGTCAGAAAGATGTACCGGCAAGCCAATATCAGACCTCTTGTAGAGGCCTTCTTTGCATGGGCAAAAGAAATCCAGTCTAAAAACCAGCTTTCCAGAGGAAAGACTCTGGATGGGATCAACTATTGTATCAATCAGGAAGCCTCCCTGAAAGCCTTTCTGGAAGACGGCGATATTCCTATGGACAACAATGCGACAGAAAGTGCCCTGCGGAGTTTTTGTCTCCATAAGCATACATGGAAGCTAATCGATAGTCTGGATGGTGCAAATGCCAGTGCTATCATCTATAGTATCACGGAAACTGCAAAAGCTAATAACCTGAATCCGTTCCGGTATCTTGAATATGTCCTGACTGTATTGAAAGATCATCAGGATGACAGGGACTATGGTTTTATAGATGATATCCTGCCATGGTCTGAAAAGCTTCCAGAAATATGCCGGAACAAAGCAAAGACAACTAACATTTAAAATCTTACCGCCGGAAACGGCGGCTTAAAGTTAGAGTAGTACGGATGGTTTACCGTATACTACCATTCAGAAGTTATATATTATTACTAACGGTACAATGGCATGGTAATGGTATGTATATTGCGATGGCACTTTTGGGAAATTTAATCTTATTTATTCCTCTTGGGATTATAATTTCTAAGATAATAAAAAGAAATAATGTTTTAATTGCAATAGGAATTGGGTTCTTATGTAGTTTAATGATAGAAACATATCAATATTTTAGTTGTGTTGGTACATTTGAAGTAGATGATCTGATTCAGAATACCTGGGGAGCGTGTATTGGATGTTGTTTAGGCAATATTGCTAATGAGTTGTGCAATGGGCATATGAGAAATAAAAATGTTTACCCTATAGTAGGGTGTTGGATTGTACTTGGAGGATGCTGTATAATATCTATGTTACAATGATATATATACGAATTATTTAAATAACATGGAATTATGAATGGCAATAGTTGTGTTATATGCATAAGTAAAGATGAATATTGGCTATCAAAAGACTCTGCATTCTAGAGGAGATTGAGTAGAGTTTATAAAACAGATATGTATATTAAAAAATTAATATTTTTTGTATTGATTGAGGTATTCTTTCTTACTTTGTGTAATTTTATAGAATGATAAAATAAGTCAGACGGGAAAATATTTTGTTTTAAATAAACTTGCCATTACGCTAGGAGGAAGGAATTATGAGCGAAATAAAAGAAGTATGGGACATGTTATGGGATGTTTATGATAAAGCAAAAGGAACACCTTGGGAAAATGTTGTACCTGTTGTAGTAATAGGAGCGGTATTTTTTTTATTATTTAAATTAGTTGTTGTGCCATTAGCGAAAGGAATATTTAATTTATATAATTATATTTCAAAAAAATGGTTTGTTAAAAAGAACGTCTATGAGAAACTAAGTTTTATGGAATCCTCAGACTTATATTATGCTATAAAAAATTATATACCTACAAGATATTCTAGAGTAGATCCATCCAATAATGAGGAACCTGTTCCGGAATATTTAACTTGTGAAGGAGAAAAGGAACCACTTTTACTACAACATTTTTTAAAATATGAATATAGTGTCAAGAATGGAGGAAAATATTATTTATGTCTTGGTGATTGTGGAATGGGGAAGACTACGTTTTTAATCAATCTGTATTACCAAACATTGAAATTACATAAATATAAATGTGTTTTTATCTCATTACAAGAAGAAAATTGTATTGAGCAGATAGAAGCTGTTGAAGATCAGCCTAAAACAATTTTACTATTAGATGCATTGGATGAGAATGAAAATGCGTTAACAGATTACGAAAAATTTAGTACTCTTTTGGAACGAGTAACACATAATTTTTATAGAGTAATTATTACAGCTAGAACTAATTTTTTTGAAAACGAAACAAAAGAACAAATTTCAAATAATAAAAGCAATATATCGATGTTAGACAAAATATCTAGTTCTCGAAAATACTATATAGCACCGTTTACAGATGAAGATATAAAAAAATTTTTAAGAAAAAGATATCATTACAATTTGAAAAAATTTAAGAGAGCTTGGAAAATAGTAGAAAAAAATAAAAACCTTTCTGTTAGACCATTATTATTACGTTTTATGGATGAGCTATTGGAAGAAGAGTATAGTTTTGAGTATGATTTCCAATTATATGAATATTTATTTGATAAATGGATTGAACGTGAAAGAAGAAACATTAATGAAGAGTTAGGTAAAAATCTATATGAAGAATGTTTGATAATGGCTAAAAAAATATATTCTCAATGGCAGAAAAGTGGAAAAATAGGAGTTTATCTTAATGACATAAAAACGGATATGTCCTTTGATGGGATTGAAGCAATACAGTTAAAGGGGCATGCGCTTATCAATAGAACAAGTGATGGAATGTATAAATTTTCCCATAAATCATATTGGGAATTCTTGCTAGCAAAACTTGCAATATCTGATTTTATGTTCGCGGATGAATTATTGATAAAAAATTTTGATCGTGCTACTGCATTTTTGGAAGAAATGATTCAATATAATAAAACGAATCTGGATCAATCAAGTCCTTCCTTTTATGTAGGAGTTGCAAATTATTATCTGAAATATGGAAAACCGGAGTGTGCGGAAGAACAATTAAAAATGGTGATTAATTCATATTCTGAAAATAGAACATTACATTTATACGCTCATATTAAATTAGCTGAATCTTATTGGCATCAGATTAAATATGAATCTGCCAAAAAAGAATTAAATATGCTTTATAGCAGTGTTTTTAATTCGGAAATAAGCATTAAAAATGTTGATTTATATAGTAAATTTGCTATTGTGTTTGCAACGTATTGTCGGAAATATTATTTAATAGCTGGGCAAGAATTTTTAGAAAAAATAATTGCATTTCTTGAAAATAATAAAAAAGTAAATTATAACTTATTAAAATGCTACAATGCATATAGCATTTGTTGCGTTAACCATAAAGCAAAACAGGATCTTATGGAAAAGATGGGTAATATAATAGAAAAATATTTTAAGCATGATCAATATGCAAAGTACTTATATTTATGTGCCCAAAGTTGGAAAACGCAGTATGCAAGAGAGGAATTGTTAAATAATTTAAAACAACAAGTAAGACAATATGCTCGCTTTATGGACTCATATGAGTTAATGATAAATAATTGTGATATAGCAGTTTCTATGTATGCATATTATGATAAGCAAAATCTTTTTTGGGAATATCAAGATACAGCATTAGAGTATTTTGGGGATGCGTTTGATATATGTATATTAATTTATGAAGATACAGATTATACTATTTTGAATAATCCATATATAGTTATTCTTCAAGATAAACTTGTTTTGGCATTCTCCTTTATTAGTGTTAGAAAACTAAGTGAACTTGTAGATCCAATATTAGATTATGCAAAAAAATTTAAATGTATAGACGAAATGGGCCTATTCTGTAGTCAGGAATTGATAAGAGAAGGTGAGCAGGAATTAGAAGATTTTGAAAAGCGTGAAAGCTGTTTTATGTTAGCACTAGAATTAACTCAAAATAATTTATATAAAACGGCAGAAATATATTTAGATTTATATGATTTATATGTTGAGAATGATCAAAAAGAATTAGGGAAGCAGTACTTGGAAAAAGCATATAAGATTTCTGGAGATACATTAGAAATTTATGTGAGGCCTCTTTATTGCAATATTCTTAGAGCTGCATTGAAGGTTTATAGAAGGGGTATTGATAGAGATAATATAATTGAAACGTTATTAAAAATTATACCTCAAATATATGGAACTGACAGTAGGAAAAAGCATATTTACGAAACCTTGAGAGAAGAATTATTGACTATAAAAGACCAACGATTGAAAGAGGTTTGTATTGAATTATTACAAATAGAGATTAAGTTTGATGTAATGGAGGATTTATATGATATCTGTAACAAAGGTAACGAAAAAATGAAATTTATTGGATATATTAATCTTATTATTATGAAAAAGGATAGTTTATCGTTGGAAGAATGTAATGTAATAGAAAAATTTTTCAGAGAAAAAGAAGAGTATATAGGGAGTGATATAGCTAGAAATTTATATGATATTATTAAAAAATTTAAACGAGGGGGTAACAAAGGCGGCTTTATAGAAAATAGAGAATATATAGGAAACAAAGAAATTCAATTATCGAAATTGGAACATAAAGAGAAAAATTGGGGATTTTTTGAAAATATTAATATTTCAGAGTCGGATATTAATAAGTACAGTGAATTTGACTTACGAAAAGAATTAGAAAAAAAATTTGATGAGTTATTTGGTCCTATAGATTAAAAGTAGAACTAATGTCTATGAAAAGAATACAGATAGCAATACAGAGAATCAGTGAAAATTGTTGTGTTGGCATATTTGAAGTAGACGATCTGATTTAGAATGCTTGGGGACCGTGTGTTGGATGTTGCTTAGGGAATATGTGGATGAATTGTGTAATAAGTGTGGGAAAAATAATATAATAAAAAATATGTATTCGATAGTAAGTTGTTTGGTTATACTTGGAGGATGTTGTATAGTATCTATGTTACAATGAGATATAATAGGAATTATGTGAATAGGGATAATATGAATGGAGTAGAGACTTTGCTTGGACTATGTAGTAATACTGACATAAGAAAGTGATGGTAGTAAATGGCAAGATATAATTTTTTCGAAAGAATGGAAAGAGAGATAAATTTTCAATTTGAATATGAAAAAATTGAAAATATCATATTAAATGAAAAGAATGGATACTGTACTCTTGAAGATGAAATAAGTGAGAATTTCAGAAGATGGAGATTGAGAAAAAATTTCGATTCTTTTTTAGAATTAAAAGAATATTTGGAATTTAAAACTGAAAAAATTTTAAAAGGCTATACTGTAGCTTGGAAAGCAACGGGCGAAGTAAAGTCTGTAGATACTTTTATATTGTATTGTGAAATGATTATAAATATGATATTTGGTGTGATAGAACCAGATTTACAATCCCATTATAGAAAATGTATCAATGCTGTTCAGAGCTTAATTGACTATGATTTAGAGCAAATTAATCATTACATATATAGAACAGAAGACGGAAAGTATTTAGTTGTACAGAAGGATGCAGCAGCAAGTGCTGTTGCAGATATTGTTGCACCGGAACTTGCGGATGCTATTATAGAATATAATCATCATTTGCTTAAAGGCGATTTGAAATCTAAAAAATTGATTTTAAAACAAATAGCAGATGCACTTGAACCGAGAAGAGCTGAGTTGAAGACAGTTAATAAAACAATAGAAAATGATTTTTTCTATATGGTAAATACGATGAATGTACGACACAATAATTGTGATGTTTCTGACCCGAGTAAATATAATGAAAAATTTGCTAATCTTACAGATAGAGAAAAAGAAGAATGGTATGATGAGATATATCAGGAAGGTTTAATGGCTTACTTGAGTTTAGAGCAGGTTGACAGAGAAAAAAAGATACTGGATTTCAAGACGAAACAGAAGAAATAAGCGGAAGATTATATAAATGTTTTGGAATAACTTTCTAAGTTTGAGAAAACAAAAATGTGCGAAAATGATGAAATGAAGGGGAAAATCGATAAGGAAGAATTGCTGTTAGAGTTGTCGCAGTGCAGGGAGGATGAACGTAATTGCAAAAATCAGATGGTTCAGGTAATTTCAACGGCATCTACGATTCTTGGAGTCCTGTTTGGTTCTACATATTTTTCATTCGGTAAGGGTGGATTCAGCAAAGTTGTATTCTATTTAAGCATTGCAGTATTTTGTGTTGCATTTACCTATATTATTGTATTGGGGATAGGCAGTACCTTACGCTATTATTATGTACAGAAAATAGAAGATTTATTATCACTTGAAAGCGAAGATTCCAAATTTTTACATTGGGGAAGTTATTTTGCGCCTATTGTCACCCGAAACAGAAAGCATATACGTTCAATGCATACATTGTTGTTTTATGTATGTTATACACTGTTCATATAAGGCTTTTATGCACTATGTCAAATATTTTATCTGGTCAAAATGGCATGATCCGGAAAAACCACTGTTTGTATTGGGAGTATTTGTAATTCTGTCCTATATAAGCAAAGGGATGCAGGTAATGACCTGGAACTGGAAAGAATTCGGAGTTTCATTTTTAGTTTTTGAAGTGTTTGCGTATCAGGCAAGATATCAGATTAATGATTTACGTGATATTGGGGATGACAGAGATTCAGATGACAGATTGTTTCCGAAAGGGGTAAGCAAGAATGCTTATATTATAGAACTTTCTGCGATTCTGGCCGGAATTAAAATTATTTTAGCATTTGTATGTACGTACTTTCTGGGTGGAAGAATAAAGAAATATTTATACATTGAATTAGTTGCACTGGCAATAATAACGGTGATTTATGAAAGAATAAGGGATACATATAATCTTGACAAAATCTGTTTTTGGGTAGGCGCAGGATATCCTCTCCGGTTTATTGTTGTAGCAATGGCTGTTGGGCCAAAATATATGAATAATGTGACAGAGGGAAAGTTGCTTCTTTTTTATTTTCTTCTTATAATATCCCCGTGGACATTAGGATCAATGGCATCAGTAGCTCAATGGGTAGCAGATGTTGTAAAATTGAAAGCTTTATCTATAGATAGTTATGGAAAAAAGCATTATATAAAATTGGCTGAGCGTATAGAAGAAAGATATAATCTGACCAAAGAAAAGAAGACAGACGGGAAAATATATCCATTAAGAGAAGGCGGAAAGATGAATGATATCTGGAATGTCTATTTTATAATTTCCATTTGTAGTTCAAGTATAAACGTATTATTTCAGAAAGAATCGGCAATTGGACAGGTGATTCTTGGAGAGCTGCTTACCTGGGTGATGTTGCTGGTGCTTATAAAATGGGCAAGCTATAGAAAAATTATATATTGTAATGCAATACTTATAATATTAATTTTGATAAAATTCGTATTTGCATGGAAATGTGGATTCGAAACAGGATGTGTAATATATATTTTTCAATGGATGGTAGTAGGAACATATTTTTATGTGACATATCGTCCACAATTCAAAAAGATAGATATGAAAAAGTTCCTGATATATTTTATGAAGGGTGTATTAGGAGAAGAAGCTGCTCGTTGTATTGTGAATGACAAAGAGAAAAAATAATAGCATAAACAGCTGATTATTACTTTATGAGAAAATAAGAGGAAAATTATAGAGAGCTTAAAGATGAGTAGATAAATGCTGTAGAAAGGATAAAATGCTGTGTTTAATGGAAAAGGGACTAAAAAACTTTTAACTAAAATATTGTTATGTCTATTTTTCGTATTAGTTGTTATTATACTTCCGTTTGTAATTGAAAAAATAATTCTCAGTGAAGCAATTTTTCCATTTAACGTATCGGTTACATTTCCAAAGGATGTGTGGTTTGGTTTCATGGGATCTTATTTAGGGGCTATTGGAACAATAGTGCTTGGATATATTGCATTTTATCAGAATAAAAAATATAAAGAATTGTCGGATCAATCAGAAAAACGTTTTTGGGAATTACAAGAAGAAATAAAAGAGTTGACCAAGAAAAGTGTTTCATTGATTGATTTAAATTCTAAAATAGAAGCTTCGAAGTATCATCCAATATTCTCAAATCTTCAGCATAATTTTTGGAATGCGAAAGGGGAAAATTTAGTAGAATTTTTTGATATAGAAAGTGATGCTTTTCAAATTAGCTTTTGTAAGGAAGGTTCGAATGAACATTTAGATTCATTAGAAGAGATTTTTGAACAGTATTATACATTTGTGTATACTTTGAAAAATGATGGAGAAAAAACAATATATAATTTTAACTGCATTGATATTAAAATAAATGGTCGAAATATTGAAGAGGGAATTTGGATATATCAATCTTGCGACATTAAGCCAGGCGAGATTGTACGATGCGTATGTGCTACTAAATTTGATCTTTTAAAAAAGATTTCCAGTGGAGAGATTGAATCATTATCATTTATTTATCAGATGAAAAATGTACTTGGAGAATGTTTTAATATGGCTGCAGAACTTCATTTTATTCCTATAGAGGAGAATCATATAAATGTTTTTGATCAGATAAGTCCTGTATTTAAGGAATAAATTGATATAGAAATAGCTGAATAAGATGGATGAGAAAGAACGAAGAAGATATAGCAGGTGCATGGAAAGCAGAAATACTAAGAGAAATGAAAAAAGCAGGGATTATGGTTGATGCAAGTAAATTGCTGTGAGTGCCTTTTAGAAATGTAAATTTATAGTGATGTGGAGCATTTACAAAGGAAGAAGAGTATGAAAAATAATTTAGATATTAATAAAATTACTGCAGAAGTAATTACGGATTTAGCAAAATCTACAGCACAAACTCTGTATAAGAAAACTTTAAATTATGTAACAGATATTCAGAAGAAAGAAGAAGTGGATTTTGGATATGCATATGAAAATTATTTGAAATATGCAAAAACTATTCATGAGAAAATAAAAACACTTCTCTATAGACATGCTGCGAAGGACATATATTCTTTCTATGAATGTGTAGGACTGACCAGAAATGATGAGATAATAGATACTTCAGATGTAAATAATGTGCTTGAGATTGGAAATAAAATTATCATTTCAGGTACAGGCGGTATAGGAAAGAGTGTAATGATGAAACATTTTTTTCTGAATGTACTTCAGAATACGAATTATGTACCGATATTGATTGAACTTAGAGGATTAAATGAATATGATGAAAAAAGTGTAGATTTAATAGACTATATTTATAGCACAATGGAAAAACTAAGATTTAAATTGGAGAGAAAGTACTTTGACTATAGTTTGGAAACAGGGTGCTATGTAATTTTATTAGATGGTTTTGATGAGGTGAAAAATGAAATTTCAAATCAGGTTACAAGTCAGATATTCAATTTAAGTGAAAAATATCCAGATAATCATTATATCCTTTCGTCACGGCCCTTGGATGAATTCGTGGGATGGAATCAGTTTGAGGAATTATATTCAAATCCGCTGTCTAAAGAACAGGCGTTATCTTTGATTAAAAAAATTGAATATGATCAAAATATTAAAGAAAAATTTTATAAAGAATTGGATGAATATTTGTATGATAAATATGAAACATTTGCCTCTAATCCGTTGTTGCTAACGATTATGCTTTTGACTTTTGAAAGCAGAGTGTCAATTCCAGACAAATTAAATGATTTTTTTGAACAGGCATTTACGACACTTTTTCATACTCATGATGCAACCAAGGGAGGATACAAAAGAGATATTTGTTCGGGGCTGGGATATGAAGATTTCAAAACAGTTTTTGCATATTTCTGCTTTAAATCATTCTTTAATTCGGACTACAGATTTTCAGAGAATAAGGTGTTAGAGTATATAGGTATTGCACGGCAAAAGAGAGTTGTAGAAGTAAATTTTGATTCTATGGATTTTTTGATAGATTTAACTAATTCAGTGTGCATGTTGATTCATGATGGATTAGAATACAGGTTTTCACATAGATCCTTTCAGGAATATTTTGCGGCATTGTATACAGTGCAGTTAGATGACGAACAGCAAAAAAAATTTTTGAAACTATGGTTGCAAGATGATGACTACAGAACAACGAGCTTTTATCTGGATATGCTATATGAACTGGAAACATCGAGATTTGTAAAAAACGTTATTATTCCGGGAATCAGAGAGTTGCAGGAATTATTTGAAAAAAATGGAAAAAGAGAAGAATGGCTTATTACTTATTTATATAATGATGTGTGCATAAGAGAAGAACCAAATGGTGAAAAAAAATGTATGTTATCGGTTAAAGACTCTTATTATCATGATATGATATGGAGAGCTTGTAATATTGGTGGTATGTATAAAAATGTGCAGGAAGAAAGAAAACAGCGAGCAATAGTTTCAAAAGATAAATTAGTTGAGATTATAGAAGAAGAGTTTGGTTTAAATAGATTAGTTAAGTTTGAGGAAATAATGCAAAAGGGATATGCAAAGGAAGTAGTGCAATATTTATATTGGGCGAGAGAACGTTATGAATTCGCTGTGAATTATATCGATTCTATTAGTGTGAAATATTTGACTGATGAAAAAGATTTTGCATCTATGTTAGAAGAATTATAGATAATTAATCAATAGATATAGTAAATATGGTATAGACAATATCACATAATTTAGAATATGCTAAATTTTAGTATTTTTATGATTGATAGAACTTATGTAAAAAATAAATGAAGTAGTGTTGTTGTAACTACGTGGACAAGTTTATGGATAATCAGACACAAAAATAAAAAAGTAAACAAGGAGTAGTAGAGAAATGTCATTATTTAAGAACAAAACTATAAATGAGCAAGTTCGTGATTTTGCATAAAAGAAAGACACCTCGATTCCATG
>OLQY01000894.1_pt1 | contig 29919 bp, 35 predicted proteins | sample 1672851 | NCBI WGS metagenome assembly OLQY01 (sample SAMEA3136730, study PRJEB25190) | human gut metagenome | reverse complement strand
TAAATTTTTATTATAATGAAATAATTAAGAATATAAAATTCTATGAAAAGAAGAGTACTTATTCAGATGTATTTTACAGCGAGTAGGGGTAGAGTGTAAGCCCTATAAAATATAGAATAGGGAAGAGGAACTTGGAGAAGCTGCTTGAGTATAAGTTAATACTATATGAGGGTAAGCCGTTAACTGCGTTAAAGTTTTGAGTGAACTAAATTTTTTAGTTAAATTGAGTGGTACCGCGGAAATATTCCGTCTCTTTGTATGAAAAGAGACGGATTTTTTATATGTTTAAGACAATAAGGAGGTAAAGTTATGAAAATATTTATTGAAAAAATAAATGATGTAGTAAAAAATGCTTTTGAAGAGCTTGGATATGAAAGAGAAACAGGTAGGGTAAATGTATCTAATAGACCTGACCTATGCCAATATCAATGTAATGGAGCTTTAGCAAATGCTAAAAAGCATAAAAAAGCACCAATGATAATAGCACAAGAGGTTGTTGAAAAGTTAAATGATAATAAGATGTTTTCAAAATTAGAAGCTGTAGCTCCAGGGTTTATTAACATGAATATTAATGATGAATTCTTAATAGATTATGTTAATGAAATGAAGAAAGATGAAAACTATGGTGTTTCAAAAGCTACAGAAGTAAAAAAGATAGTTGTTGATTACGGTGGAGCTAATGTTGCTAAGCCATTACACATAGGACATTTAAGATCAGCAATAATAGGTGAAAGTATAAAAAGAATTGCAAAGTTCTTAGGCCATGATGTTATTGGTGACGTTCATTTAGGAGATTGGGGACTTCAAATGGGAATGGTAATATCAGAAGTTGAAAGAAGAAATCCTTCTTTACCATACTTTGATGAAAGTTTTACTGGAGAATATCCTGAAGAAGCACCATTTACAATAGATGAACTTGAAGATATATATCCATATGCAAGTAAGCTAGCTAAGAGTGATGAAAAAGTAATGGAAGCTGCAAAGCAAGCTACTGTTGAGCTTCAACAAGGTAGAAGAGGATATGTGGCTTTATGGAAGCATATATTAAATGTTTCAGTTGCTGACTTAAAGAAGAACTATGGAGCATTAGATGTAAGCTTTGAATTATGGAATGGTGAAAGTGATGCACAAAAATTAATTCCAGAAATGATAGAAGATTTAAAGCAAAAAGGATTTGCACAAGAAAGTGAAGGGGCTTTAGTATTTGACGTAAGTGAAGAAACAGATAAGAGTCCAGTTCCACCACTATTATTATTAAAATCTGATGGAGCATCTCTATACGGCACTACTGACTTAGCTACAGTTGTAGAAAGAGTTAGAGATATGAAGGCTGATGAAATAATATACTTAGCAGATAAAAGACAAGGACTTCATTATGAACAATTCTTTAGAGCTGCTAAAAAATCAGGAATAGCACATGAAGATACTGTTTTAGATTTCATAGGTTTTGGTACAATGAACGGAAAAGATGGTAAGCCATTTAAGACTCGTGAAGGTGGAGTAATGAGACTTGCTGATTTAATAAGCATGATTAAAGAAGCTGGTAAAGAAAAACTTAAGGATAATAAAAATATAGCAGAAGAAGACGTTGAAGAAATATCTTCAAAAGTAGGATTAGCTGCATTAAAATATGGAGATTTATCAAATCAAGCATCTAAGGACTATGTATTTGATATAGATAGATTTGCTTCATTTGAAGGTAATACTGGACCATATATTTTATATACAATAGTAAGAATTAAATCTATATTAAATAAAGCAGAAGGCTTTAATGCAGAAAATAGCATTTTAGTACCTCAAAGCGAATCAGAAAGAGCTTTAATGCTTCAATTAGCTAAATTTAATGAAGTTATAGAATTAAGCTTTAGAGATAGAGCGCCTCATAAGATATGTGAATTCATATATGAACTATCTAACAACTTCAACAAGTTCTATAATGATACAAGAATATTATCTGAAGAAGATGAAGCTAAAAAAGCATCTTGGTTAAGCTTAATAAACCTAGTTAAAAACGTATTAGAACAAGGTTTAGACCTATTAGGTATGGAAAGCGTAGAAAGAATGTAGTTAGCATACTAACATGAAATTAGTTGTATTATCATAAGTGATAAAAAATAGTTTTACTGTATAAGTGAATAAGTATAAATAGAAAAAACAAATGTTGTATTCAAGGTGAGATTTCATTAATTCACGTAAGGATAACATTTGTTTTTTCGTTATTATCATGATTTATATAGTTGCAACTCCACTTTTTATAGCAGCATCTTTAACTGCTTCAGCAACTCTTTTTTGAACTTCTAAATTAAAGGCTTTAGGAATAATATAATTTGGATTAAGTTCTTCATCAGAAACAGAATTAGCAATTGCATGAGCAGCAGCAATTTTCATTTCTTCATTAATTTCAGTAGCTCTAACATCTAAAGCACCTCTGAATATTCCAGGGAAAGCTAATACATTATTAATTTGGTTAGGGAAGTCAGAACGTCCTGTACCTATTACTTTAGCACCAGCTTCTTTAGCATCTTCAGGGAAGATTTCTGGTGTAGGATTAGCCATAGCAAATAAAATAGCATCAGTATTCATTGAAGCGACCATTTCTTTTGATACTATATTAGGAGCAGAAACACCTATGAATACATCAGCATTTTTAATAACATCTTTTAATATTCCAGATTCATTATTTGGATTTGTTATATTAGAAAGCTCAGTAAAATAGCTATTAGTATAAGTAGTATCTCTATTTAAAGCACCATCTCTATCACATACAATTATATTCTTTGCTCCGTAAGATAGTAAAAGTTTAGTTATGGCAGTACCAGCAGAACCAGCTCCATTAACAACTATTTTTAAATCTTCTATATTTTTATTAACTATTTTTAATGCATTTATTAGTCCTGATAAAACAATAATGGCTGTTCCGTGTTGATCATCATGGAAAACAGGTATATTTAATTTTTCTTTTAGCTTCTTTTCAATTTCAAAACATCTAGGTGCAGATATATCTTCTAAATTTATTCCACCTAAAGTAGGAGCAATTCTAACTACTGTTTCAACAATTTCATCTACTTCTTTAGTATCTAGAACTATAGGAAAAGCATCAACTCCAGCAAATTCTTTAAATAATATAGATTTACCCTCCATAACAGGTAATGAAGCTAATGGTCCAATATCACCCAGTCCTAAAACTGCAGTACCATCAGAAATAACAGCAACTGTATTCCATTTTCTAGTGTATAGGTATGCTGTTGATGGATCCTTATGTATTTCTCTACAAGGTTCAGCAACACCTGGAGTATAAGCAAGAGATAAATCTTTTTCGTTTTCTATTTTTACTCTTGAAGATATTTCCAATTTGCCTTTTAAATCTTTGTGAAACTTTAATGATTCTTCATAAATATTCATAACAAAACTCCTTTTAAATATACTTATAATACCATTATACGAATTATAGTTTTATAAAGCAAAAAAATATTCGTAATAATATTGAAATTTTGCAATTACTTTGATACCATGATATATGGGATTATAATGCAATATAATCTATTAGTAAGTCTTAAAAGGAGGCAATGTATAAATGTCAGCATTTATTGTTTTAGGAGCTCAATGGGGAGATGAAGGTAAAGGAAAAATGACAGACTACCTAGCTGAAGAGGCAAATGTAGTTGTTAGATATCAAGGTGGTAACAATGCAGGTCATACAGTCGAGGTTGGAGATAAGCAATATAAACTTCACTTAATACCATCAGGTATATTACACGATGAAAAGCTTAATGTAATAGGAAATGGTGTAGTTGTAGATCCTATAGCTTTCTTTTCAGAAATTGATTATTTAAAAGAAGAGGGAGTTAAAGTAACTCCAGAAAAGTTAATAGTAAGTGATAGAGCACACATCATTATGCCATATCATAAGGTTCTAGATAAGTTAAAAGAAAAAGCAAGAGGAAAAAATGATATCGGAACTACTGGTAAAGGGATTGGACCTTGCTATACAGACAAATTTGAAAGATGTGGGATAAGAGTTTGTGATCTTATAGATAAAGAAGTCTTTAAAGAAAAGCTTAAAGAAAACATAGAAATGAAGAATAAATATATAGTTAATGTTCTTGGGGGAGAGGCATTAAGCTTTGACGAAATATACGAAGAGTATTCTAAGTATGGTGAAAAATTAAAGCCGTTTGTAAAGGATACATCAGTAAGAGTTTATAATGAAATTAAGGATGATAAAACAGTTTTATTTGAAGGTGCACAAGGAATGCTATTAGACATTGACTATGGTACATATCCATATGTAACATCATCAAATACTACTGCAGGGGGAGTAGCTAATGGTGTTGGTATAGGACCAAACATGATTACTAATGCTGTAGGTATAGCTAAGGCTTATACAACAAGAGTTGGTAAAGGACCTTTCCCAACAGAATTAGAAAATGAAACTGGTGAATGGATTAGAGAAAAAGGACACGAGTATGGAGTAACTACAGGTAGATCAAGAAGATGTGGTTGGCTTGATATAGTTATTTTAAAGACTTCAGTTAGAGTAAGTGGATTAACTTCATTAGCAGTAACAAAAATAGATACATTAGCTGGATTAGAAAAGGTTATGATGTGTGTAGGATATAAGTTTAATGATGAGATTATTGATTACTTCCCAGCTAGCTTAGAAGACTTAGCAAAATGTGAACCTATATATGAAGAATTTGATGGATGGGATGAAAGCGTAGCAGAAGCTAGAAGCTATGAAGAGTTACATCCAAATGCAAGAAAGTACTTAGAAAGAATAGAAGAATTAACAGACACTAGAATTTCTATAGTATCAGTTGGTCCAAGAAGAGATCAAACAATGAGAGTAAAACCATTATAATTGGTTAAGATTAAAGAACTATATTAACTTTTAATATAGTTCTTTTTTTATTTGAATAATATTCATTATCTAAGAGCAGAATAATAATAAGTCAAATTTTAAGAGGTGAATATTATGATTGATCAATATACAACTTTAAGTGATATAATGTGTGAAAATCCAGTTGCTGCAAATATATTAATGAGTTATGGAGTTCCTACATATGCTATTACAGAAAATCAATTTTCTACTTTATCAGAGGTTGCTACAAAGTATGGAATAGATATTAATTCTGTTGTAAATCAAATCAATAGTGGCCTAACTAGTTTATATTAAAAGATATATTTGAAAATTACATTTATTTCATATAAAATAGTTTTAGTAGCTATTTTATAAAAGAGGATAGGTGATATCTATGATAACTAAAGATATGACAATTGGTGAAGTAATTAAAATAAATGAAAGTAAGGCTGAAGTTTTAATGAGTTTTGGCATGGGATGCGTTGGTTGTCCATCAGCTCAAGCAGAAACAATTGAAGAAGCAGCTTATGTTCATGGAATAAAACTAGAAGAATTGTTAGAGGCTTTAAATAAATAATAATATAAAAGAACCCATTTTAAATGGGTTCTTTTTAAATAAAATTTTTATTTTTGAAATTAATTAAGGGGTGTGTGAAGTGGGAATTAAAACAGAAAAAGAATATGAAGTTCATTATTATGAAGTAAATTATAAATTAGAGTGCAAAATATCATCTATAATTAATTATTTTTGTGACATAGGAACATTTCAATCGGAGAGTTTAGGAGTTGGAATTGATTATTTAACAGAAAGAAGACTAGCATGGGTTTTCTATAGATATGACATAAATATAAAAAGATATCCTAAGTTTGGTGAAAAAATTAAAGTAGTTACTAAGGCTAAAAGTTTTAAAAAGTTTTATGCTTCAAGAGAATATGAAATATATGATGAAAATAATGAAAAAATAGTAGATGGAGAAGGAATTTTCCTGTTAATTAATATAGATAAAAGAAGAGCTGTAAGAATACCTGATGATCAATATACTGCATATGGTGTAGAATTAGATGAAAAATCAGATATTAAAATTGAAAAATTAGAAAAATTACAAGAAGTAACTAGTAAAAATTTCTTTAAGGTTAGATATGGGGATATAGATTCAAATATGCATGTAAATAACGTTAGATATGTTGAGTGGGCAGTTGAATCACTTCCTTTAGAAATTGTATTGAACTATGAATTAAAAGATCTTAGTGTAGTTTTTGAAAAAGAATGTAAATATGGAGCTGAAATAATAGCATCATATGAATTAAGAGAAGATAATGACGAATTAATAGTACTACACAAAATAGAAAATGATGAAGGTACAGAACTTTCAATACTAAAAAGTAGATGGATAAAATTAAAAAACTAAACTGCTTAGCAGTTTAGTTTTTTTGTGCAATTGATTGTGCAACAGTATATCCAGAGCTCCAAGCCCATTGTAAGTTAAATCCACCACAATCACCATGAACATCTAAAATTTCACCACAAAAGTAAAGATTTGAAACAAGGTTAGATTCTAAGGTATTACAATTAATATCCTTAGTATTAACTCCACCAACAGTAACTTGAGCTTGATTAAAATCGTTAGTACCAGTACAAGTAAACTTCCATCCTTTTAATGTACTAATTAACTTTTTCTTTTCTTGCCAAGATAGTTCATAGCAAGGAATTTGAAGATTTGTAATTCCACATTCCTTTAGCAATATAGGAATTAATTTTTTATTAACTACACCAATTAATGCATTTATTACAGGTCTATGAGCAAGCAATGCAAAATGACATTCTATAAAGTCTTCTAATTCTTCTAATGTATAACTAGGCATTAAATCTACTAAAACTTCAGTTTTATTTTTATTAAATACACTTTGAGAAGCTAAAGCAGAAATTTGAAGAATAGGTGGTCCTGATATTCCATAGTCAGTAAATAATATTTCACCAAAATCCTTTTTTATAGGTTCATCATTAACTAGAAGAGTTGCATATCCATCAAATTTTATACCTGATAATGCTTTTAAGTGATTATAATCTAGTTTTAATTGAACTATGCCAGGTACTAATGCAGTAATTGAATGACCAAGAGATTTTGCTAGTTTATATCCAGTACCATCAGATCCAGTCTTTGGAGCAGTTTTTCCTCCACAAGCTAAAATAACTTTATTAGCTGTGAATAATTTATATGTTTCATTAGTTGTGGATAACTTGAAATTTTTATCCTTGTGGATATCTTTTATTTTACAACCTGTGTATAAAGGTATATTTCTATCCTCTAGTGACATTTTTAAAATATCCACAACAGAAGATGCTTGTAATGATTGTGGATAAAGTTTTCCACTTGGAAGAGCAACTATAGGAAGTCCTAAAGATAAGAAAAGATTTTTTGTATCTTCAAGTGATAATTTTTCTAAGGCACAAAATTGAAAATCTGAATTGGAACTATGATAATTAATGAATGGTGGTTTAATACAATTATTAGATATATTACATCTACCATTACCAGTAGTTAAAATCTTTTTACCAATTCTATCACTACCTTCAACTATAGCTACATCTATTCCAAAATCTTTAGCAGTAATAGCAGCAATCAATCCAGAAGCTCCACCGCCAACAATTATTAAATCATGATGCAATTTAAAACACCCCTTTCGATTAGTTTGGAGTTAGTAGTTAGGAGTCATTAGTTAATAAATAAATTCATCTGTGCTGAATTTAAAAAATATATTTTTTTAGAAACTTCATAGAAGTTGCATCATTAAATACTAAATGAAAACAACTAATTACTAACTATATATTAACTATCTTAATGTTTCGCATTATGTTCTGCAATAATAATTATGTAATTGTAGAATAATAATAAATCAATAAATTTTAGGAATACTAAAAATAGAGGTGAAATTAATGAAGGTTAAGATAATAGATTCTAATTTAGAAGATTATAATAAAGAATTTAAATTGAGAAGAATGAATTATGACCAAGTAGTAGTTAATTATCCAGGAAATTCAGGAATAAAAGTTTTTAATAAAGATTCAGTTGAATTTATTACTGAGAGTGAAATAGATGAATTTTTAATTAGCTATAGTGATTTTTTAAAAATTAAATTAAATAGAGGAATTTCAGTTACTTTATATAAAGCTATTTTAGATACTATAGAAAAAGAGTTTGAAATTGAGTTTAAAGACCTTAATTTATTACGTGATAAATATATTGTTAATAAGAGAGGAATTTGGGAAAAGGAAATTTTATGTGTAATTAATGAAATTATACCTTTAAAAATTATGGCAAGTGGACAAAATTTTAAAAAAAGTGGCTTTAACATAAAAGTGGAAGAAATAAATAAGGAAGAATTTTTTGAAATTTGTTCTTTTGAAATAAAAAAAATAAGTAAAGAAATTAAAGAAAAAGAAGAAATTTTAGCGAGATATGGTATGGCAATAGAAAAAATTAAAAAGCCTGAAAACCCAGTAAAAATGTTGGTTTAGAGGAAAAAAGAAATACATAATAAAAAATATATAAAAAAATTTTAAAAAAAGTGTTGACACTATATATATTTTTAGGTATTATAGGTAATGTGCTCGGGAGAGCGCAGCAAAACAAAAGAAACCTAGGCCCCTTGGTCAAGCGGTCAAGACACCACCCTTTCACGGTGGTAACAGGGGTTCGATTCCCCTAGGGGTCACCATTTTACGGAAGCATAGCTCAGCTGGGAGAGCATCTGCCTTACAAGCAGAGGGTCACAGGTTCGATCCCTGTTGTTTCCACCAAATATGGCTCAGTAGCTCAGTTGGTTAGAGTGCCGGCCTGTCACGCCGGAGGTCGAGGGTTCGAGCCCCTTCTGAGTCGCCACTTTAATTTGCTTCATTGGCTCAATGGCAGAGCAGCTGACTTGTAATCAGCAGGTTGTTGGTTCGACTCCGACATGAAGCTCCAAAACTCCACAAAAGTGGAGTTTTTTTGTTTTTAAAATAAAATTGATATTTTAAAATTACATAAAAAAATAATAATTAAAAGGAATCTAAATTTCATAGATTCCTTTTAATTATTTTAGTGTGTAAATTTATTTAGCAGAGTTGAAATTTGAAAATTCATTAAACAGTAGATTTTATTTTTGTCTTTTTAAGTTAAGTTGAATTCTTATATCTTCTGCGAAAAATTTAAATAGCTTAAATTCACCAATTATTCTAGATGATATTCTTTCGCTATATCTTTTTGAAATTAGAGGTAAACTCAAATTTGTAGATATAAGCATTTTTTTATTTTTTAATATTTTTTTATTAATTAATGTAAATAATTCTGTAGATGAAAAATCAGTAATTTGCTCTGAACCTAAATCATCTATAATTAATAAGTCGCAATTAATAAGAAGATTTTCTAAGTCCGTGTCATTATTAAACTTTATATCCTTCAATGCACGTAAAAGGTCATCAGATGTTTTATATACTACTAGAAAACCTCTATCTAATAATTCTTTAGCAATACACCAAGATAAAAATGTTTTACCGGTTCCAGAATTACCATAGAACAAAAGATTAGTATTAGTATTTTTAAAGTTTGGCAAGTATTCGCCAGTTATATACTCTAATATATCTTCTATATTTTTACGAGGTGTATATCTTTCATCATTTAATTTATGATTAGGATATAAATTAATATTAAAGTTTCTAAAATTATTAGTTTTAACTGCTTCTTCTAATTCTGAATCTTTATAATAAAGTTTAATTAATTTAGTTTTAAAACAAGAGCATTTTTCTATTCCTATGAATCCAGTATCTTTACATTTTGGACAATTATAATGTAAATTTAAATAATCAGGACTATATCCGTGAGATACAAGCATTTCATACTTCTTTGCTCTTAAGTCAGTAATTTCATCTCTAATATTATTTAAATCATTTGGATCAGTAATTCCTTTTAATGCAGCCATAGATAAATTTAAACAAAGTTTTTGGATAGTCGTATCTAATTCTAATATTTCAGGGTATTTATTTTTAATTTCTTCACGCCTTTTTGCTAATTTACGGTTTTCTTCAGTACGAGTCTTTTCGTACATATCCATAAGTTCTGCTTGGTAACCTTTAATCATCTTTATCCCATCCTAACAATTTCTTTTCTAATGAATCATAGTCATATTCGCGAGCCTCAAAGTTATTAAATTTAAGAGGATTAACTTCTTGAGACCTAGAGGAGTTAAAGTTCCTATTAGCTTGTGATGATTTATAATTAGCTTCTTTTTTCTCAATATCAGCTAAAGTTTTTAAATTATTTTTATTCCAACTTGATAAAATACCATCAATATATTTAAAGTCAGAACGATTTAATCTTTGGAAACAAATATTACAAGCCTTCTCTATTACCTCTAAAGGAAAAGCATAATCAATTATCCATTTTTCTAACATTTCCTCTTGTGGTTTCATTAATTCAGGATTTTTAATTCCTAAATAGTTTAATATATGACGAATTTTTACCCATTTATCTTCAGTCTTCTTTATATAGTTTTGTGCATCATCAATAGTAGTAATATTCATGTCGTGCCAAGCAATAGCTACTTTTTCTATATATCTATAGTCACTTTTACCACGAGAAACGCAGTATTCTAATAATATGAGAATTAATTCAGACGAAAAATTAAATTCATCTTGCCAACTTAGATAAGTAGTCATTTCTTTAGGGGACAGTGGTCTGCCTAATAAGCGTTCAATATCATTTAGCATATCTTTTGTTGAAGTTTTATTTAATGCTTCAAGTAAATTAATCTCTTTATTTTTTGACTTTGAATCTTCAACTAAATCTATAAATTCAACATTGTAATTCCCCATTTTATCTATTGGTATAAGTCTTAACACACCTTCGTCATGCCAATAGTTTAGAGCATTTAATATATCAGATTCTAGTAAGTTTAATGATGAGGCTAGTATTGTTGAATTTGCACCCATTTCACCAGAGTTATTATATTTTAACATTAGCAGATAAACTTTAATAAATTCCCCACGAGCTTTTGGCATGTATTTTTCAATAAACACATTACTTACTGGAGTAAAATTTGATGAGTTATTTTTTAGCATAAAAGTGCTCATAATTTTTATCGACCTTTCTTAAGATTGATTAGAATTTAAACTTAATCAGTCTATATATTAATTAACGTAATCAACTATAATTATAAACAAAAAAGCTTATTCATAGTACGCATTAAATTTATTATAACAAAGGCGAAGTTAACCCTCAACATAACAATTTATACAGAAAAATGTATAAATTTATAAAAGAGGGGAAAAGTAAGTGATGTGCTTAAAAAAATTAGCAATTAGGAGGAAATAAAAAATGGACTTGAGTAAGCAGAATAACATAAGTATACTGTTGAAAATACTAGTTTTAGTAGCGGTTATACTTATTAGTTTTATGTTTATACTACCAGGTAAAAATATTAATGCAGAAAGCAATGATATATATGAGAAAAATATAGTCAATACTGATGATGAACTTAATGATAATAATAATGAAGAAAAATTAAGTGCGGTAAGCGTATTTAAAAATAATTCAAGCACAATAAAAAATATTAACTTGCAAGGTCATACTATTAAACTATCAGATAGTACAGTTTGTTTTTATTCATCAATAGAAGATAAATATTTAGTTCTAGAAGAAATTTGTAATTCTTATGTAAAAGAACTTGGATTAGATGTAAATAATATAAATCACATAGAGGTTTTAGGGGTAATTAGTTCAAATACAGAAAAGAATAGGATATCAAATTTAAGTGAAAGTGGAGAAATTGCTAGAGAAGTATATAATGCAGAAGTTATAAATAATGACTTATCAGGGCTTAAGTTTAAAGTTAGTTTAACAGAAACAGAAACTGTAGAACCTGAAATAGTTACAGAAGAAACTAATGAATTATTAGCTGGGGAATCAGAAACTATTAAGGGGGTAGAGGGTAAGAATTTACTATATAAAGAGATAACGTACTATGGGTTAAATAAAGCAGAGGAAACTACTATAAAGCAGGAGATAATTACTCCTGTAGTAAATACTGTGGTTAAGAAGGGGATTAAAAGTCCTTATGAAGCGGGGATAGCATTTTTATCAAGACCAACTGAGGGCGGTTATATAAGTTCCTTATTTGGAGAAGTTAGAAAGGCTTCTATTCATAAAGGAATAGATATAGCAAAAAGTCTAGGGGCAGATGTTAATGCTTCATTAGAAGGAAAGGTAATTCAAGCTGGATATAATAACGGCGGATATGGAAATTTAATTGTATTAGAGCACAGTAATAATATGAAGACGTATTATGCTCATTTAAGTAACATATATGTTAATGTAGGGGAAATGGTAAAACAAGGAGATATAATTGGAGCGATTGGAAGCACTGGTAATAGTACAGGGCCACACTTGCATTTTGAACTTAGAATAAATAATGAACCTGTTGATCCAAGTAAATATATAAAGTAATAAAAAAAACACCAATCAGCGGTGTTTTTTTTATTGCTGTAATACTTTAGTTATATCTATTTTGCCTTCACCTTGTTGATTTTTAGGAAGGTCTAATGGCACTGCAGCTACTTTGAGTAATGATAAAATATCATCAAATGTAAAATTAGGATTACGTTCAAATAAAAGGGCGCAAAGGCCAGCTACATATGCAGCAGATATTGATGTACCAGTAAAGCTTTTGTATGAAGTATCTAATTTAGGAGCATGTATTCTAGAATTATTTTTATAAGATATATATGCGGTATTTGAATTCAAGGATACTACATCCACACATGCAGCACAAAAATTAGGCTTTGTATCTTTCTTTATTGCACCACAAGATGAATATTCATAGGATCTTATAGTTGATGATGTTGTATCTATTCCAGAAACTGTTATACAATTATTACTTAATGCAATGCCTGTAATTGATCCATCAGCATTTCTGTTACTTCCACTAGGAAGTATGCAAACTATTGATTGAAGTTTTGCTATTTTCAATAGAGAATCAAAAAGTGTAAAAATAAACTTATTATAGTATAAGCTTTCAAAAGGAAGACAAATAACTTTTATATTATATTTATCACTCATAGTAATTAATTCTTCTAGAGAAAATAAAATATCAGAAACATATCCTTTACCCAATTTATCAAATGCCTTAAAGCAATGGATAGTAACTTCAGGAGCAACTCCTGTATATATTTTATTAGAGGCTAATCCATTACCGGCAATTATTCCACAAGTACAAGTTCCATGTCCGTTATCATCATATGGATAAGGTAAATCATTAATTAAATCAACAAAAGTATTGATTCTATTAAATGGGTAAGTTAAGTCACGGTGTGGATATACACCGGAATCAATAACACCTACGCTAACACCACGTCCATATATAGCTAATTTAGAAGATAATCTTATCTTATTTGCAGTTGATATACTCATACCACATAAAGTAAAGTATTGGTCTAAGCAAATATATTTAACCTCTGGATATTCTAATAATAATTGTATTGAGCTTGCTTTTAATTGAGCACATATTATATTACAAGATTCAATTCTTCTTATAACATTGCCATGATATGAGCGTATTTTTTTTGAAATTGAATCTGGAAAGTTTCTATATTGTATTAAAATACGATAATCTTTTATACTACTAGATGCTAAAAGAAATTTAAGATTAGGATCTAGTTTTTTAGTTGAAGAGAACATAAAAAACTCCTAAAATTATTCACATTACTATAGTATATGATTTAGGAGCTTTTTGTTAATATAATAAATTTAAAACTTCCATTTAAATAATACAATTCCAGCTATCATTATGGCTATTCCAAGTATCTCATGAAATGAAAATGGAACTTTTTCTGTGCCAAATAGTCCAAAGGCATCAATTAAGGCAGATGCGGATATTTGAGCTACTAGAATAACAGCTGTTCCGACGGTTACACCTAATGATTTCATACTTAACATAACTGTAAATGTTATTATAACTCCTAGGACTCCGCCAAGTAAGTAGAGTTTATTAGTTGATTTGATTTCCTTAAATGTGCCATCTTTAAAGAAAAAAAGTATTATTAAGGATAAAATAAGTCCAGTAGCCTGAACAAATGTATTTGTTTCCCATGTGCCTATCTTTTCACTTAGTCTAGTATTAAAAACACCCTGAAGACTCATAGAAATACCTGAGATTATAGCACCTATTAATCCAAACAAAATTATCACCTCCAGGTATAGTATTCCTAAATAGACAATAATATATTAAAATTTATTGTAATAAAAAAAGCATTAGATGTAATAAAAAATACATCATAATGCTTTAAAGGATTAATATATAAAAGAGTTGAAAATTTCTTCCTCTGAATATCCTAAAGTTACTCCAAGACTAAGAGAATCTTCTAGTAGGGTAAAGAAGTGATCTGTAGAAGGTGAGATTATTAGATCATTAATATCTATATATAGATTTAAGAATTGATCGCTTAAGCAATAATCGTTAGGTCTAAGTAATACTTCATAATTTTCAATATAATGCTTATCTATACCTAAGTTGATCACATGTGTAAGAAAATCAGCATATTTGATAAATACAGTTTCTTTATTTAAATTTAAGCCGTCATCTATCCAGTATTTATAACACTTAGTTTCTTCTGCAAGTGAGCTTAATTTTACTTGAAGTTCAAGATGCTTCCTTGCCCATAATTTGTATTGTGAGAGATCTTTATTAATTAAAAGTCCATGTTTTTTTTCTTTTTGTAATTCCACAATTGGTAAAATGTTCATAAGTGTCCTCCCTGTCTACTAGGATTAATATAATATATTTTACAGAAATTATTAATTCTTGAAAAGGTCAGTAAACGAATACAAAAAAATAAAATTTCAATTATGATTTTAATACGTTTCAATAAAAAAAGGAGCATTTTAAAGAAAATGCCCCTTAAATTCACAAAAAAATATATTAAATTGTTTTTAAGGGATATGTTTGAATTAAAGTTTCTCTACGATTATTAGAAATTTTCCAAAGTTCAATTCTATTAACCTTTAATGTTGAGATGCTAGGTTTATACTCAACAACTGAATCAAATTTCTTATTATCCTTATTTAGATAATTTATATTAGCTAAAGAAAGATGTAATTCATCATTTCCACCTTTTATATTAAAACCATAAAGTTTTAAGTTATCAGCAATTAATCTATCTATTTTTTTTATATATCCTATGTTTTCAATTTTTAAGTTGAGAGTTTTATTTGAATCGCAAAGTGTTACAGTTGATGACAGCTCTACTTTAAAATTTTTATATGGCTTTAGAATTTTATCCATTACAGTATTTAGTTTATCTATATTAGGATTTTCTATAACCTCTAAGGGTATATATGGGATAGGAGAGTTCCTATTTGCTCTAAATCTTTTTGACAAACTTCTTTGAATCGGACTTAAGTTTTTATAAGATACATCATCAAATAATGCTACCAAATAATATTTCATGTTATAACCTCACAAGTTAAATTTTGTATGATACTTTTATATTAAATTATATCATATATAAACTTAAATTGACAATTTATATATTTGCTAATAACTCATGGTAAAGTTTAAAAATAAGGGATTTTGGAAGAAAAAACCCTATTAACTCATGCATACTTTATGTTATAATCAATAGTGTTGACTAAAAAATATAAGGGAAAATTTTAAAAAATACCTTATAAAACAAAAAATGGATAAATTTTTATATTATAGGATAAATTAATATATATATAAATTTGGATAAGGGTGAATAGGATGGAAACATTAATCATTAATGGAGGCAAAGCATTGCAAGGCGCTGTAGAAATTAACGGAGCTAAGAATGCAGCAGTTGCTATTTTGCCGGCAGCTATTTTAGCTAGCGAAGGAAGATGTATTATTGATAATATACCAGATATAGAAGATGTACATTGTTTAGAAAGAATATTAGCTAGTTTAGGATGTAGAGTAAATAAATTAAATAGTAATACGTTAGAAATTGATGCTTCAGATATTACAACAGTTAATGCATGTACTGAAGATGTAAGAAGAATGAGAGCGTCATATTATTTTATAGGGGCGTTATTAGCAAGATTTAAAAAAGCTAAAGTTGAACTTCCAGGGGGATGTCCTATAGGGGTAAGACCTATAGATCAACATATAAAAGGATTTGAAGCTTTAGGAGCTGAAGTTGTTATAGAACATGGAGCTGTAAGTGTTAACGCTGAAAATTTACATGCAGCAAATATTTTCTTCGATGTAGTTTCAGTTGGAGCTACAATAAATGTAATGATTGCAGCAACTATGGCAGAAGGAACAACTGTATTAGAAAATGTTGCTAAAGAACCACATGTAGTAGATGTGGCTAACTTCTTAAATACTATGGGTGCTGATGTTAAAGGTGCTGGAACAGATGTTATAAGAGTAAGAGGAGTTAAGAAATTAGTAGGATGTAATTATAGTGTTATACCAGACCAAATTGAAGCTGGAACTTTCATGATAGCAGCAGCTGCTACAAAGGGAGATATAACTATAAAGAATGTAATTCCAAAACATTTAGAGTCTATTTCAGCTAAACTTATGGAAATGGGAGCTATAGTTGAAGAAGGTGACGATAGCGTAAGAGTTACTGTTGATAAACCTTTAAAGGGTGTTAGTGTTAAGACTGCACCATATCCAGGGTTCCCAACAGATGTACAACAACCTATGTCAACTTTATTAAGCATTACTGCTGGAAGAAGTTTAATTGCAGAAAGCATTTGGGAAAACAGGCACAAGCATACTGATGAATTAAAGAAAATGGGTGCTGAAATAAAGGTTGAAGGAAGAACTGCTATCATAGATGGTGTTGATTCATTAAATGGAGCTAAAGTTGCAGCTACAGACTTAAGAGCTGGAGCAGCTATGGTTATAGCTGGTTTAGTTGCTAAAGGAGAAACTGAAATTTCTGAAATAGAACATATTGATAGAGGATACCCTCATATTGAAGATAAATTCAGAGCACTAGGCGCAGATATAAGAAGAATAGAAAAATAAGCTTGGGGGAATTTTAAATGAATTTTTGCTCATTATATAGTGGAAGTAGTGGAAATAGTATTTTTGTAGGTTCAGAAAAGGCTAAAATTTTAATTGATGCTGGATTACCTGGAAAGAAAATAGATGAAGCGTTAAAGCAAATTGGGCAAAATCCAAGTGAATTAGATGGAATTTTTATAACTCATGAGCATATCGATCACATTAAAGGTGTAGGAGTTTTATCTAGAAAATATGATATACCTATTTATGCACCACAAGATACTTGGGTCGAAATGGAAAGAACCATTGGAAAGATAAAAGAGCATAATATAAAGGTTATGGATAGAAGATCTGTAGTTTCAATAAAGGATATAGAAGTTAAATCCTTTATTATTCCCCATGATGCGGCAGCACCAGTAGGATATACAATTAATCTTAATGATAAGAGGGCGAGTGTAGCAACTGATTTTGGGACTTTTACAAAGGAGATTGAAGATAATATCAAAGATTCAGATGTTATTTTAATTGAAAGCAATTATAATCCTGGAATGCTAGACTTTGGTCCATACCCTTATAGCTTGAAGCAAAGGATAAAAGAAGCATATGGTCATTTATCTAATGAAGATTGTGGAGAAGCAATTGTTAAGATATTAAAAAATGGCTTAGGAAAAAATATTATATTAGGTCATTTAAGCAATACTAATAATACTCCGGAGTTAGCAGAGCTTACAGTAAGAGATATACTAACTGCTAATGGTATTAAGGTTGGTTCAGATTTAGATTTAAGTTTAGCCAATAGGCATAATCCAAGTGAATTTATTACTTTATAAAAAATTAATTTATTAAAGTAGAAGGTGAAAAGTATGGAAAAATTATATGCATGTGAAGAACATATGGATGAAGCAATGGATGAAGTTATAGATGGCAAAGAAACATATCCTGTAATTAATGAAATTACAGGATACAAATGTACATATTGCGAAAAAGAAGCTAAGTATGAAGTCAAAATGGCTTAATATTATATGTTGAAAAATGTACATAATATTTAGTATAATTTTTATATAATCGTAAGAGAAGAAAGAGGAGAAATGAATATGAGTTTATATAAACAATGGACAGATATGGTCGTAGAATACGTTAAGACTAAAGGTGAAGCAGCTTTCTGGAATGAATATACTAAGATTGAAACTGCTATATATAAGGATTTATTAGCTAATAGCAAAGAAGCTATGAAGATTACAATTGCAGATTTTGCTAAGAAGTATGAAACTTCAGAAGAATTCATAATGGGATTCGTTGATGGAATCAATGATAGTTTAAATAATCAATATGATTTAGAAGCTTTAAACTCAAATGATGAATTAGTATTAGATATAAACTTAGAAAAACTATTCTTTAATATGTTAGAAGCTAAGGCTGAATATTTATATAACTTACCACAATGGGATGCTATATTCTCACCTGAAAAGAGAAAAGAAATTCAAAAGCAATACAGAGAATCTTGCAGCGTAAGAAATGAAAACAAAGTTGGAAGAAACGATGCTTGCCCATGCGGAAGCGGAAAAAAATATAAGAAATGTTGTGGAAAGTAATTTCTACTTAGTTTAAAAGAGCTTTGATATCAAAGCTCTTTTTTGTATTAATGAAAGAATGATTTAGTGTCAAATAGCAAGCTAGATAAATAAATTATAATAGTACAATTATTTATTTGGAGGTGCTTATATGCTTAATATATTTCCATATATATTTTCGACTACATTTAATACTATAGCTAATAATATGGATGTAATTGATAATATTGTAGATAATGTTGTAAATAATATTGTTAATAGTGATTTTATGGATAATTTAGTGAAAAATATAGATAATATGGCCCCGGTTGAGGTACAATTTAAAGAGCATAAGAGGGGGTATACTATTCAATGTTATTTGCCTGGGACTAAGAAAGAGAATATTAACTTGGAGTATGATAATAATTATATTACTTTACAAGTTAAGAGAAATATGTTTTATAGTAATAACCAGAATATAGCTGTAGCTGTAGTTCAAGCTGGTGGAGATATAAATGAGGATTATTATGTAGAAAATGCAGATCCTAGTGGAATTAGGGCTGTTTTTAAAAATGATACTTTGAATGTATTGATACCTAAGAGTACGTATATAAGTAAGGATACTACTATTGTTGATGTTGATACTTTCAAGGAATAATAAATAGGTTTTGAAATATTTTACTTAGGAGGAGAAAGTGATGAATATAACAGTTATTTCTGTAGGAAAGCTAAAGGAAAAGTATTTGAAGCAGGCTATTGATGAATACTCTAAGAGATTAACTAGGTATTGTAAAATTGATATTATAGAACTTCCAGATGAAAAAACTCCTGATAATGCATCTGAAAAGGAAGAGCTTCAAATTAAGGATAAGGAAGGACAGCTTATTTTATCTAAGATAAAGGATAATATGTTTGTTATAGCAATGGATTTAAATGCTAAACAAATGACCTCTGAGGAGTTCTCAAGGTTTATTGAGACTCAAGGGGTTATGGGTAATTCGAACATAACTTTTGTTATAGGTGGTAGTCTTGGATTATCTCAGGATGTAATAAAGAGAGCAAATTATAAGATATGTTTTTCTAAGATGACTTTCCCACATCAGTTGTTTAGGGTAATGTTATTGGAACAAATTTATAGAGCTTTTAGAATAATGAAGAATGAACCGTACCATAAATAAGTGAGGTTTTTACTGAAATTGTAAATATATAAAAGTAGTTATAAGATACTAAGACTCCTACTTATATTCATATATAGGTAGGAGTTTTTTACAATATAAGAATAAAGTTTATTGATATATTTATTAAAAATAGAATATTATGGTATGATGGGGTGTGTAAAATGATTAAGAAATGTAGCATGAGTCGAGGTAGTTTGATTTTTGAATTACTGTATAAATATGAATTAATTAGATAGAGGAGCAAATATGAGATGATAAATGAATATAAATATCTAACTATATTTTTAGTTCTTGGATTTGTTACTGGTGCTTGTATAGGAATTCTTTTATGGGTGATTTTTAAGGTTAATGCGGGATTTAGCATTGGTATTAGTGCGGGATTTGGAATGTTGCTTGGAATTTTGATTGGCTCTGTAATAGATTATGAAGGCAAGAAAGAAAGAAAGCAGATAAATTAGAATTTATAGGGAGGGATATTTTGTGAAGACTAAATATATAATTATAGAAGATTATAATCCAATATGGAAAGATGAATTTATAAAAATAAAGAATGAATTATTAGAAGTGTTATCAGGAAAAATTATTTCAATAGAGCATGTGGGAAGCACATCTGTAGAAGGATTAAGTGCAAAGCCGATTATAGATATAGATATTGTTATTGATAACAATTTTGATGAAATAAAGAGATTATTAAAAACTATAGATTATATATATGAGGGTGATTTAGGAATACATGGAAGATATGCTTTTAGATATATTAATAAGCCACATTTGATGATTCACCATATATATGTGTGCAATAAAGATAACAAAGAGCTACATCGCCATATTACCTTTAGAGATTATCTTAGAAATAATAATAAAGAAAGAGATAGATATAGCGAAATAAAAAAGAAAATGGCATTAAAATATCCTCATGATATTGATTCATATATTGAAGGAAAGACAACTGTAATTTTAGATATATATAAGAAATGTGGATTAGAATAATATAAATTTCTAATTTATAGGTTAGATAAAATTGTTGTTTTATTGTTAATAGATTATAATGATACTAAAAGATTTTGATGAATAATTGTATTAAATGTGTAATAGAATATTTATTTTGTGAGGATATATGGATGAATAAAAAGTTATTTTTGAAATTAGGATTATTGTTATTATCACTGTTACTTGTTGCATGTGGACAGGAAAATAATTTAGCGGTAGAAGAAGAAAGTATAAAAACGACATCTGTTTCTGATGAAAATGCAGTAGAAAACAAACAAGAGGATGAGGATGTACAAAAAAATATACAACAAGGAGCGCAACAAGATATTGAAGAAAATACTCAACAAGAAGCAATTGAAGATGAATACTATATAATAATAAAAGAAGCTTGGCAGAAGCAAAAGGATTACATAGATTCTATTGATGATACTAAAGAAAAACAATCATTACAAACTTCTCAGTCTGCTGCTATTATGGAGTCCAATAGATTGCTTATTGAGCATCCTGAAGACTCTGAGGCTATAGAGGCGAGTTTAAAAAAGGTTATTAATGGTGAATAATTTTAATCTATTACGAAATGAATTTAAAATATGGCTCTGTTTTAAATGGTGGTTGATATGTGATACTTTTCTAAAAATAGGTTATAATATAGATATAATCAATTTTAGGAGGTATCACTATGGGTAATCTAACATCAGTATTAGCACAAGCAAAAGCCTTGTCAGAACAAGAGCAACAAGAGTTATTAACTCAATTAGAAGAATATCTTGTTTTAGGTTCTCAAGTTTCACAAGTAACTAAAGAAGTTAAAGAAATGAGATTTTCTAAAGGTAGAGTTTGTTGTTATTGTAATGGTACTGATGTCGTTAGAAATGGAAAAAGAAATGGTGTGCAAAGATATTTATGTAGAAATTGCCAAAAATCATTTACTGATTTTACTAACTCTGCAACCTATAAAAGCAAAAAGTCTTTATATAAATGGTTAAAGTACGCTAAGTGTATGTTGAATGGTTACTCAATAAGGAAATCTGCCGAAGAAGTAGAAATTAATATAGCAACTTCTTTTTACTGGAGACATAAGATACTTAATTGTATTAGTGAGTTCCTTGGTGTAGGTTCCGTTGAGGGTGTAGTTGAAGCAGATGAGGTTTTCTTTGCTTACTCTTATAAAGGAACTAAACCTGCTAATATGCCAAGACCTTCTCGTAAGAGAGGGAAACAAGTCAAGAAAAGAGGTATTAGTAAAGAGCAAGTGTGTGTGGGTACTGCTCTTGATAGACAAGGAAATATGATAATTGAATTATTATGTACTGGGAGAGTTACTGCTAATGAATTGGAACGGTTATATAGTAATCGAATAGGGGAACATTCTATTCTTTGTACAGATTCACACAAGTCATACATCCAGTTTGCTATAGATATGAATTTAGACCACAAGAGAATAAAAAGAGGTAGACATAAAGAGGATATATACCATATAAACCACATAAATAGTCTACATTCTAATTTGAAGAAGTGGATGGCGAGATTTAATGGTGTGGCTACAAAATATCTTGAAAATTATTTAAAGTGGCACAAATGGATAAATACATTCAGTACAGAAAAAGATATAGTGAGAACTAAAAATTTGATAGTTCATGGTAATATAGCACATAGTTATACTATGGTTAAGGAATTTAAAATTAGAAAGCCAATATTTGTTTAAAATAGATTTTATTTGAATAAAGACTGGAATTATCATCTATGAATTATGTATAATACTAATATACAGTTTTGAACAATTGTATTAAATTATAAATAAAAAGGAGTGGGAATTATGAAATTAGAACAATCAAAAAACAAAAAGATTATAAATTTAGTTTTATTAGTAAGTTATATTGCTATATTATTAATAGGTTTTCCTATATCAATTTCCAAGGGTGGAATCGCCCCATATATAATGATTTTTATAGCAATAATTGGAGTAATTCTTTTGATTGGTTTATATTCAAAAATAAATTCTTTCTGTTGTCCAGAATGTAAAACTGTATTTAAAGTAAGTTTTATTAAATACTTCCTTTCTCCTAACGACCCAAAAGGAAAAATATTAGAATGTCCTAATTGTGGGTATAAGGGATTAGTAAAAGTAGTATACTCTGAACAATCTTAAATTATAAGATTTAAAATAAAAGTGGACAAGATTACTATTAAATTATGATTTGTCCACTTTTATACTATCTATTATCAACCTTGATTTAAAACAGAGCCTAAAATATAAATATATATTATAGTTAAGAATAATATATTAAATAAAGATATTACTTACAAGAAACTTCTATGTGTAATTAGATTACATATAGAAGTTTTTATATTTTAGGGAGGATTGATGATGAAGAAGATTTATAAAGAAAATCAATTACTGGAAGTGAATAATATGCCCATAGAAGTAATTGAAAGCATAAAAGTAACAATAGATATACTTAATGAAAACTATGGAGTTGATAGAAATATAGAATCTGACTTGGGTGGATATGTAGTTATAGCAGAAAATATCGTAGATATCGAAATACTGAAACAAGAGAAGTTACAATCTCTAATACCAGAATATACTGATATAATTGAATGTAGTGAAGGAGTTAATTGGACTTCTTCACTATTTTTGCTTTCAAGTGATTTTTCAATTGTAGTAGTAACTACAGAAGAACTTTCTAAGTTCTTACTAGAATAAGATGAGGAGGGTGAATTAATGTGAGTAAGAAGAGTGAAGAGAAGATAATCAAGGAAACTAAATATTGCAAGATAATAAGCCAAGGAAAAGTCGGAGAAGGAGAGTACACATACTCAATAGAGAAAATCTACATCAAAGAACTAAAACGAGATGAAGTAAGGTTCTGTGTCTACAAGGCAACTAGAAGAGGTGATGAAACGTATATTCCAAGAAGTCTTGATGTAACAGAGCTAGAATTAATAGAGCTAATAAAAGAGTCAATAAGAAGAAAAGTATTTTCAGAAGGCTTCATTGAAATGTTAAAACAAGAAATAAATAAAATCTAAAAGTCTTAATTGCTATAAGTATAGTGATTAAGACTTTTTACATTTAAATAAAAGTATAGAAAGAGGGAGTATAAATGTTTAATAAAGATAATGTATTCATTGAAGTTAATGAAGAAGTTTCTTCATTAATTCAGCAGTATATAATAAGAGAAATTAAGAAAGTATTAGATAAATACAAGAGTATAACAACAGAAGAAATAACAAATATAGAAAATTTAATAAACAGCATAAGCAATGAAGAGCTAAAAGAGGAATTTCTAAATGATTGGAGTATGTCAGTAAAGATAGCAAAAGAAATTGGAGAAAATGAAGTTGATGACAGGATAATTTCTATGTACCAAAATCTAAAAGGTAATGGATTAGAAGAATTATCAATAGGTCATGTTATTAATTGGTGTAATGAGTTAGATGAACAAGGTTATGTAATGATTGATGATTATAGCATAATTTATAAAAGTTCAGCTAATCTAAAAGATGTTGCAAGAAGGTTATTAGATGAACTACTTGATGATGCGATTTATGTTGATTCATTAATAGATAAAGATTCATTAGTTGAATATTGGATGGAGAAAACAAGTAAAGAAGAGGTAATAGATGACTTAATTAGAGGAAGTAATATTGAAGAGCTATTAGGACTTGCTCCAGAAACCATATATGAAGATGAATATAATAAATATTTATATTCTGAAATAGATTGTTAAGATGTTATATCTTAGTTGATAAGGTATAGCCTTTTTACTTTTAGATTGAGATAAGAAATTAATAATAAGGAGATAAAGAAATATGTTCAAGAAAAATAATAGATATGTAACTAGAGGTGTAAATGAGGAAGTAGATATAAGATTACAACTTATAATGTGGAGCATGATTGATAAGTTGAAGGAGGAAGGAAATGTTGAACTGGATTACTTACAGGTGTTCAAGATAAGAAAAGAAGAAAATAAGATTGTAATAAGTCAGAGTCAAGAAGTTCCTGAATACTCATACACATATGAAATAGAGTTAGAAGATATTCAGATAGATGATGAGATTAAGTTATATGTAATAGATAGTGGAGAATATTCTACAATGCTTTTTCCATCAGAATACTAATTGAAGGAGGTTCAAGTAAATGATTAATAAGCTAAGTAAAGAAAAGTATTTTAAATATGATAGCAAAGAACTTCTTGGAGTAATGAGGTTCGACTTCTACGATGGAAGGTTGTCTAACCAATGGAATCCAAGAGATTTAATAATTGAATTAAATAATAGAAGTGAAATAGATTTAAGAAAGTTACAACAAGAACTTAACTACATTCAATTCACATTGATAGAAGAATTCAATAAAGTTGTAGAACTATGTAATGGTACAGGTTATGATAAAGAAACTCTAGTATACATAGAACTTGAAGAAGGTAAGTATGTAATAAAGTTAATACCTGTAAAAGATGATTACTCATACATATACACATATAAGAGATAGGAGGAGAAAGTTATGGATATAGTAACAGTAATAAAAGTAGTTGGAACAATACTAACAGTTGTGGCAAGTTCAATAGAAGCAACAAGTAAGAAGTAAGAAGTAAGAAATAAGAAGTAAGGTATCATCACAATTAATAAGAATAATAAATTAATTGTGATGATATTATAACAATAAGCTAATTTTTTTTATAACAATAATAAACTACTAGAAAATATCGTTGTAATAGTAGTGTCGATGTAACGATAGTGACGATATTTTCAGTGAGAATAAGATTGAGGAGAAAGAATAGAAGAAGTCTAAGTAAAGATGTAATTTATCTTGAACGTAGGGTAAATAGAAAAACTGTAACTACAATCAATCTAAGTACACCTAAAAAGCAATGATAGCACATCAGAAAGCAGAGATTTTAGAAAATGTGAATAAATGTAGCCATAGTAATAAAAAACTGCGAAGAGATGGTAAATTGAATGTTTTCTAAATAAGATTGTAACAATAAAGAAAAATCAGTGAATAATAGTTCCATAACTATACAAGCTAGGATAACAAGGCATGAAAGACTATGAGATGTTGAAGGTACAGAAAATCCTAAGCTCAATAATTCCACTTAAAATCAATGATAAGTCATAACAAATAATATGTACAGTGAAAATATAAATTCACTCAAAAATAAAAAGAATTGAAATGATAAAACATAAAAATAATGGAACTTGGAACTAGGGAATAGGAACTAAGGACTTGGGACTTGGAAAGAGTAACGGGGGGATAGGGGGGCTAAAGCCTTATAATAAAAATAAGAATTGAAATAGATTAATAAAAATCTATTTCAATAAATATAAAATAATAAAAAAATAAATGATTAATAAATTTCAATAATAAGTAATAAATAGATACAATAAGATAAATAAAATATAATCAATATATAATAACTATATCAATTAATACAAATAGAATTAATAAAATCCAATAAATCAATAATAGATAATAAAATAATAATAGAAGTAGATATAAATATAATCTATCAATAAGAGAAATACATAGAAAAACAAATATGTAAGAAGGTAAAAATCAAGAAAGTAAGAATCAATAATAAGAGTAAAAATAAAAGCAAGAAAAAAGAATAGGGAATAGATTAATAAGAAGTTATAATCTATACCAATTGCCATCAATAGAGTTAAGAAAGCCTAATAAATTGCAATAGATAATAAAATCACTCAAAGAGAAGTAGATAAAAATCCAATCTACCAATAAAGAGAAATACATCAGAAAGCAACAATAACATACTAGAAAGCAGAGATTTCAGAAAGTGAGAATAAATAATAACACTCAAAATAAAAACAACAAAGAAAGACTAAATCAACTGTTTTAACTTATGTAATGAAATATATATTATAAATCTGATTAAAGAGTTAATGTTTCTAATAAAAGAAGCATTAACTCTTTCTATTTTATAGATAAATTTAAGAAAGGAGTTAAAGAAGTTTTCAATGAATTTTTCAATGAAGTATTCGCATGAATAATCATTTAGAAGTGATTATTATTTTTTTAGGAGGTGAAGTTAATATATGGATATAAGCAAAGAAGATTTTAATGGTGTATATGCAACTATTTTTGAATGTGTAGGAGAGGATGTTACAAGGAATATACATAGAGTATTTGGTGGACAACAATTTAATTTTCCTAAAAGATTGTACTCAAAAGAATATGTAATTAGGTATTTAAAAGAAAATTATGATGGTAATAATGTGAGAAGATTAGCAAAAGAACTTGATTACTCAGAGAGATGGGTACAAGCAATAATAAATAAAAATGAAATAGTAGTAAAAGGAGATGAATAACAATGAATATTTTTGATGCGGGAGGAATAACTACAGCTATTGCAGTAATAGCAACAATAATAATAGGAACAGGAATATTTGTATTAATAAACACAATATTTGAAATATGGTATCTAGGATTTGGTGCAATGGTTGGAGAATGGCTAGTATGTTGTGTTGTAGGGGCATTTATAACCAATTGGTTTTCTGGAATAATACTAGGATTCTTTTCAGTCTTATGGTTTTTAATAAAAGTAGGAGCAGTAATTGCTGCCGTGATATTTATTTATCAGAAATTTAAATCTAAAAAGGGTGAAGGAGATACAAAAGTTGAAGAGGGGCAATAAGATAATAATAGGAATAGTAGCAATAGTAGCTTTCATAGTAATTGGATCAATAGGTAAATCTAATAATGAAGTAAAAGTTATTATAAATAAGGCTAAAGAGTATTTAAATAATGGAGAGATAAGTGAAGCTGAAAATGTACTTAGAGATAAAGCAGGAGAAACTTACAACAGAGAGTTTAAGAAGTTATGGAGTATATCTCATGGATATGAGTTAGTTTCTAATAAGATTAAATTATATGATAATATAGATTGGGCAGAAGAAATATTAGATAAAATTGATAAGAGCTATAAAGATTATGAGTTAACAAGAGAAAAAATAGATAATTTAAAAGAAGAATTATCAGATGTAAAAAATACTAGAGAAGAATTTAAGGAAAAAATTGAGGAAGTACAAGGGCTAATTGATGGAGGTAGCTATGAGGAAGCTATGGAGTTAAGTAAGGAGACTCCAGATTGGCAAAAACTAAGTCAAGAAGATAAGAATACTATGATGGAGTTAGAGAATCAAGCTAGAGATTTATACTATGAACAAAAAGAGGTTGAAAGTGAAGAAGACAGAAAGAAACAAGATGAAGAATTTACTGTAGAAAAAGCAATTGAGTATGCAGAAGATTACAGTCTTAGAACTGGGTTAGATACACTTAGAGTAGAAGTTGATGAGACACCACAATATGATGAAGAGGGAAGAAAATATTATAATGTAGGAGTTTACATAATAGAGTTAGATGAATTAAATGATGCTTACAGAGTATACTCAGATGGTAAAATAAGAAGATTAGATTAAAAAGAGAGGGAAACCTCTTTTTTTATATTTAGAATTTAAAATATTTGGGGGAAAGGGGGGCAAAGTTGAGGCAAAAATAAATCAAGTACAAATATAATAAAATTTATATGAGTTTTTATTAAAAATTAAATTACAGTATACTTCGCCACCTTTTCCACTAATATTTTGGTATAATTATGATGTTAAAATATATCAACAAGAGGTGGACTATGAGAGAAAATATTAGTGAAAGAGCAGTAGCATTAAATGAAATATTAATGGAGTTATATGCCAAAAGAGAAAATATAGAGATAGATGAGATAGAAACAAAAGTTTCTCCATATAAAGATTTTGCAAAAGATACCACTAAGAAGCTTAAGGAGATTTTAAGAGCTTTAAAATGTGATATTGAACAATTTAAGAATGATAATAATAGATATGATATACCAGTTGTAGTAGCTGAAATATTAAAAATATATCTTAGCGAAGATAGTGGGAAAGGTAGTTATATTAGTAAAATAAAAAGAAAGAAATTTTTTGAAATAGAATTTGAAGAAAAGATTAATTTTATAAAAAAGGTTGCTGAGCAATTAAGAGAGAAATATGCAGAAGATTCAAATAAGGAAAAAGTTTTTAAAGAAATAGATGATTTAGAAAAAATATGGATAGGTGAAGCCAAATATAGTGAAGTAGTAAAGGATGAAGTTATAGAAACTGAATCTATTGTAAACATGATAATGGAAGCATGTATGTTTAAAGTTGCATCTATTAGTGAACTAGATGGATTAGTAACAGTTGATAATGGTAATAGTGCTGATTATTCTGAAGAAGAAATTTTGGAGATAATAAATAGTGAGGATAGAGTTGAATTGCCATATAGTGCAAAGTTAAGCTATCAGGATAGATTAGAGCTATTAAAATATTTTAAAGTTTTTTTAATAAATAATATTAAGGAGTGGAAAAAAATAGTAGATATTGCATCTGAATTAAGACAATATAATGTGGAAGATGATGCAATAAATAAGAGTGGATTAATTTCAAGTGATGAGTTATTAAAATCAGCTATTAATGAATATGAGGAAGAGATTAAGGATACGATGAAGCCTATAGATATTCCGAAGCATACTCCAGAAGAGTTCTGTAAAATATTAAATGAACTAGGGTATAAAAAGAAAAATAAGAAATAGAAGTAGAAAATATTCTTTCACAAATAGGGTGGAAGAATATTTTTTTTATTTTCCCAGGATTTAAATAAGTTCTACATGCTTTATCATCATGTTGTAGCCAAAAGTTAACTAAAGATTCTGAGGAGAAAAAAATAATTTATTTTCCCAGGATGGAAGTTGAATAAAGATAATGTAAGATTTAGATATCAAGAGGAGGTTGTACAATGAATAAGACAAAAATAGCATTTATTGATTTAGAAACTGATTCATTAAATCCTAGGAGTGGAACAATTAAGTTAGTAGTTTCAGCAATGGAAAATGAAGAAGTTTCATACAAGAAGTTTATAGATGATGATTTTAGGAGTCTTTTAAAAAATAATAATATTCCTAAAGTATTTCATAATGCTAAGTTTGATGTTGAATACTTAGTTAATAATGGATGTGAGGTTAACAATTATCATTGCACATTAATTATGGCACAAGTTCTTGGTGAAGAAAAGCTAAGTCTCAAGGAGCTGACTAAAAAATATCTAGGAGTAGATATGGATAAGTCTATGCAACATAGTGATAATTGGCAAGAAGAAATTACTCAAGAGCATATTGATTATGCAGTCAAGGATGTTGAGTACACTAGAGCTTTATATTATAAACTACAAGATTTACTTATTAGTAAGAAACTATTGATGACTTACGAAAGAGAAAGAAGAGCTTTACCAGCAGTTATAATGCTTGAAAACAATGGT
>OLQY01000863.1_pt1 | contig 30923 bp, 30 predicted proteins | sample 1672851 | NCBI WGS metagenome assembly OLQY01 (sample SAMEA3136730, study PRJEB25190) | human gut metagenome | reverse complement strand
TCCTGTTCAGTACAGAAATCATCTTGTTTCTTAGAAATACCTTTTTTTAAATTGTCCTTGACAAAGGGTACACTTTAAATTAAAGGATATAAGTACTCTTTTATAAAAATATTACTTATTATATTTTATACCTTGATAAGAATTACGTTTTTTTAGTTCATCGTCAATTGCATTTAAAACTTCCCATTTTTTTAAACTCCATAAAGGACCAACAAGTTCATCTCTTTTACCATCTCCAGTAAGTCTATGAACAATCATAGTTTCAGGTAGAATCTCAAGTTGATCACAAACTAAATTTATATACTCTTCTTGATTCATTAAGGTCAACATACCCTTTTGAAGCATTTTTTCCATAGGAGTATCTTTTATAACATGAAGTAGATGTATCTTTATACCATCAACTCCCATATTAGCAACTGCTTTAGCTGTTTCCATCATCATATTATAGTCTTCTCCAGGAAGTCCATTGATTATATGAACTATAACTTTTATATTTTTAGCTTTTAGTTTTTCTAGTCCTTTTAAAAATTCATCATAATCATGACCTCTATTTATTAATTTAGATGTAGAGTCATGTATAGTTTGAAGCCCTAGTTCAACCCATAAATTTGTTCTTTTATTAAGTTCACCTAAATATTCAACTACATCATCTTCTAAACAGTCAGGTCTTGTAGATATAGAAAGCCCTATAACATCATCTAGAGCAAGTATAGTTTCATATTTTTCTTTTAAAATGTCAACTGGAGCATAAGTATTAGTGAATGCTTGAAAATACCCTATATATTTGGCATTAGGCCATTTTTTATGCATCATTTGTGTTATATCATCAAATTGTTTTATAAGATTATCCTTAGGATTTCCAGCAAAGTCTCCAGAACCTTCTTTACTGCAATAAGTACATCCTCCGAATGCAACTTTTCCATCTATATTAGGGCAAGTAAAACCTGCATTTATAGATACTTTGAATACTTTTTCACCGAATGTATTTCTAAGATAATAATTCCAAGTATGATATCTTTTATTATCAAAAGCATATTTAAATTTAGTCAAATTCATCACCTTTTTCTAATGTATTTTACGATTAATTATATTAAATTATATTACCATAATTAAAATATATATACAAACTATATATACCCACTAATAAGGTTTCAACACTGTAACATTATTTATGAATACAGGAGATACTTATTTAATAATCTTTATAAGTATAAGTTATTAAATGGGGGAGGGTATATATGGATAAAGAAATCAAAGGTTATAAAGATGATTCTAATGAAGAAAAAAACACTGAAACTAATGAAAAAAATGATTTAATAGATAAAGACATAGAAAAAGAAAGTGAAACATCAAATGGAGATAATAATGAAATAGATAAAGAAAATCAGACATTAAATATAAGTATTGATAAGCCTATAGAATTTAATAAATCAAAACTAGAAAATATAGAATTTGAAAGTGATGAAGATTTAATAGAGAAAGAAGACATCGATATCAATGAAGATAGAATAGATAAAAATAAAATAAAAAACAAATTTAAATTAACAAAGAAAACAAGAAATATTATATTAATTGGAAGTGTAATAGTACTATTGTTAGCAATATATATTGGAAAAACTGTATCTAAATATGAAAATAAAATCTTTCCAGGCACGTTAGTTTATGAACAGGATATATCTAATTTAGAAAAAGAAGAACTTTTAAGTAAACTTAATAAAATTGAAAAAAGTATAGAAGATAATAAAGTTCAAATAAATATAAATAATAAAAGGTATAATATACAAATTAAGAATTTAGTATCAAAATATAATAATGAAAAATTATATAAAAATATAATAAAGAATCAGAATGAAAAAAATATACTTTCAAAGTTTATATCTATAGCAAGTAAAAAAAATACAAATTATAATTTATATGTAGAAATAGATGAAAAATATTTTAATGACCTTAAAGATGAAATAGCACAAGATATTAATATAGAATGTATTGAACCAAAAGTAATAATAAATGATGATAAAATATCTTATAAAGATGGAGAAGATGGATCTAAACTTGATGAAGAAGCTTTATATAATGATATAAAAGAAAGCATAAACTCAAGAAATTTACTTAAAGAGAATATAATAATAAATGCAAAACTTATAAAAGATAGCCCTAAAATATCAATGGATGATTTAAAACTAATAAATCATAAGGTATCTACATATACAACTACATATGGAAGTGGTAATTCTAGAGGAGGTAATGTAGAAAATGCAGCTAACAAAATAGATGATTTACTTTTAATGCCAGGAGAAGAATTTTCTTATGAAAATGCTGTTGGACCAGTAATTGCATCTAATGGATACAAATATGCACCAGTTATAAGTAATGGTAAACTTGTTGATGGTATAGGTGGTGGTGTTTGTCAAGTTTCATCAACACTTTACAATACTCAACTTAATGCAGGTATACTACCTACAGAAAGAAGAAATCACTCAAAGGCTGTAGGCTATGTTCCAAGGGGATTAGATGCAACGTTAGCTAGTGGAAGTATAGATTACAAATTCAAAAATACATATGAATATCCACTTGTAATAAATACGAAAGCTATAAATGGAAAACTAACTATAGAAATTTGGTCAAATGAAGATGCATTAAAGGGAATAGATTATAAACCAGTAAGTTATGTTAGTGGAAATGTTGCAAATACTTATCTTTATGGATATGATAAAGATGGAAATAAGGTTTATGAAAAGCATATAGATACAAGTGTATATAGATAAAACCATTGAACAGACTAAGATACTATGATAATTTTATATTAATAAAAAATACAGTTATATTTTTATAAACTTCAAATTTAGGAATTAATAAATAGCTTGTATCATAAAATTTATTAATTTATAAGTTTGGAGGGAGAGAATGAAAAATATATTTGCGATAATATTTGCAACATTAGCTGGGGTTTCAACATCGTTAGAAGCTTTTATAAATGGAGAACTTGGAAAAAATACAACTGCATTAGTAGCAACATTTATAAGCTTAGTTGTAGGAACTATATTTTTCTTTATAAATATATGTTTAACTGGAAATTTAAAAACATTAGCAAGCTTTAATGATATAAACCCTAAATTACTTTTAGGTGGAGTTTTAGGAGGACTTGTAATTTATTTTACTGTAAAGTCTGTACCTAATTTAGGTGTATCAAAAACACTTACATTAATAGTAGTATCACAAATGATAGTAGGATTTTTTATAGATTCACATATATACAAAGAAGCTATGCATTTATATAATTATATAGGAGCTATTTTATTGTTTATAGGAACATTCTTTATATTAAGTTAATAAATAAAATATAATAACAGTATAGGGGGACAGAAAAATTGACTAAAGAAAAATTTATAATGTCATTTAGTGGAGGTAAAGATAGTATATTAGCATTATACAGAATGATACACGAAGGTCATGAGCCAGTTGCTCTTTTAACTACAGTAAAAAAGAATCAAGAGAAATCTTGGACACATGGTCTAGATAACGAAATTTTATATAGAATTAGTAAAAGTTTAGATATACCACTTTTGTTAGTTGAATGTGATGTCAACGAGTATGAAAGAAAATTTGAAGAAGCTTTGATTAAAGCGAAAGATATGGGAGCTACGATGTGTGTTTTTGGAGATATAGATATAGAGTTACATAAAAAGTGGGATGTAGATAGATGTAATAATGCTAGGATAAAAGCAAAACTTCCTTTATGGCAGCAAAATAGAGAAGATTTAGTTTATGAATTTATAGATAGAGGATTTAAAACTATAATAAATAAAGTAAATCTAAAATATATGAGTGAAGAATTTTTAGGTAAAGAACTTAATAGAAAAATTATAGATGATATAAAGTCAACAGGTGCAGATGCTTGTGGAGAAAATGGAGAGTATCATACTTTTGTCGTAGATGGACCTTTATTTAAAAATAGAATTGATTTTAAAAGTGAAGGCATAGTTAAAGATACAAGCTATGCATATCTAAATATAAAATAAACTGATGAGCAATTTACTCATCAGTTTATTTTTTACTCAATCCATATAGGAGAGGTAACTGATATTTTATCATTATTTTGTATAACTTTTATATAATAAAATTTATTTTTATTTGACTTTAAAGTAAATTCTAATTTAGCTAAATTAGAATTAAAAGTTTTACTTTTTATTATTTCACCATTATTAGATATAACTTGAATTTCATCTATTTTATCATTTTCATCAGAGTCTATTGCACTTATATTGAAGTTTAGTTTTGATGTATTTTTTATCGTAGAACCCATAGGTAAATTATTTATACTATAATCAATTTTTATATTTTTATCCTCTGTAGCATATACCCTCATATTTCTAAGAGAATCATATAAAGCATCCTTGTTTAAGTCTGTAGCTAAAATTACAGTTCGAAATTCATTTGCAATACCAAAATCAACTCTATGATTATCTTGATTGCAAGTAGGAGCAAGATGCCATCCGTTATCTAATGCCAATTGATACATATCATGAGATCTTATATTTTTAGACATATCCTTACTATATCCATTTCCAACTTCAATAAGAGACATAACATAATCTCCATGATCAGAGTATTTAAAATCATTAAATGTACCGAATTTTTTACCAGGATGATTAAATTGACCAATTAAATCATCTTGTTCATACAATAAGTCATAAAATTTTTCTAAGCTCATATTAGGAAGTTCGGAAGATACAAAGCCATTAGAATTAAATACATTTATATGACCAATAGGATTTTTAACTTTAAATGGATACGTCATTTCAAATCCATTAAGGGCTATAAACTTATCTTTGACATTAAATAAATCTCTAGACTTTATTAAATCATTCCACTTTAAGCTAGGTGAAGCATCATTAATAGTACAGTCTAAATGATTATCAAGCAAATTAGAATGTTCTGTGATAGCAAAAAAGTCTAATTTAGCTTTATCTCTAGCCAAATAATATGCATCATTATAACTACCATGGCCATCACTTGCACTAGTATGAGAGTGTATCAATCCTCTATAATGGTTGTATATAGGTGTTCCAACTGTAAAATACCATTCATATTTACTTTTATTCTTTAATATATCAGATACTTCAAGTTGTATTATTTGGCTTCCTCTTTTAAATTTGTTTTCTGGTAAATAATATACATAACTATCAGTAATAGTACACTGTTTTGTTACATCTTTATAATTTATAAATAATTTTACTGATGAAGTATCTATACCACTTTCATCTTTATAATTTATTTTTATATCTGGTTTTGCTACGATAAATTGTTCACATCTATCAGGAGATAAACTACTAATAACGGGTCCTTCATTATCTGAATTAATATAACTTACAGTAGTATCATTTGTTGATATACTATCTAAATAGTGAAAGCTAAAATAAAATAATAAAATAAAGAATAAACTAATTGTTAATCTTTTTAATCTCATTCTTATCAGTCCTTTTTATATATTACGTGATTATAAATTAATGTTATATTGTGTACTAAAGTCTTGATTAGTTATATATGATTTGTTTTCTATTTTATTTAGTATGTCCACCATTTTTTTATTATTGTGTATATATTGATAGAATATATTTACAATTTCTTGATATAAGTGTTCACTATCATAATAAATATTTATTAAAGATTCATTATGTTCTTCTTTAGAAAATGGGTCTATCCAAGGAGATTTTTTTTCATTTAATAAATCGTTAATACAGTGAGTATGTTTAGAATAAATCTTATTTTCTATATATCCAGTTTTACACAACAAATTTTTGATAAATAAATATAACTTAGAATAAATACTATTAGAGTAAATAAGTCTAATTTGAGTTTGTTTAAATGTAGATAAGGACTTATTTATATCATTATAAGACACACTTTTATTAAACACAGATTTTAATAAAAAGTTATACATATCGCATAGTATCAGCATTTCACTATTAGATAAATTTATATTTATACTTTTTATAAAATCCTTAGGTATAGAATTTCTTAATTTATAAAGGAGTAAAGAGTCTATATGAGTTTCTATGCTTTTATGTAAGGAGGTATTAGATTTTAGTTTATATTGATTTTTTAAATTTAATTGTAAATAAAATATATAAGGATGCATAGATCTATCTAATATATAATGAGATAAAAATCCGCAAAAATATGATATAGAAATATCAGTAAATTTATCTTGATTAAATATACATTTTATATAGGGATTGTTTACAGAATAATTTATAATTTCTTCAAAAAATAAATTTATATTTTTATTATGTATTAGGTTACTGATGTTTGCTAGATTTTTAGAAAATATATTAGGAACATTATTGCAATATTCAAAAAAATTTGGACCACAACTTCCTAATAAATATATATTAATATTTTTAGATAATATATTTTTTAAATTATTATTATCTAATTTGTCAAAACAATCTTTTGCGAAAATATAATGAGTTATACATCCAGGCATTTTATTACCTCCATTATTAAAAATATCTTATTTATAATGTGTATTTTTCTAATATACATACATGAAATAATAGGGTACCTTAATATAATTTACTATGAGATGAAAATTTATCTAAGTGGGTGTTATATGAGGGTAGAAGTTATCGATATGGAGCAAACAAAAAATGAAGCTAAAAAGTATATATTAAAGAAAATACCTTTAGTAAGCAAAGTATTTCAATTTAATAGTGTTATAGGAGATATAAAATTAGAATATATAGAGTTTAAAGTATTGATATATGAGGTCATAAGTAAGAAAAAAAATAATAAAATATTTAGAAATGAAACTAAAAAAGAAACTATAACAATGTTAGTTAATACTTACAATGGTCATAGTGAATCTATAGATAAAATTCCTAATACTTTAAATAAATATATTTCTAAATCTTGTATAAGAGAAAGCAAAATAAATGAAGATGATTTAGTTAATGTTGTAAAGAAAGAAATAATAACTCGGCTAACTGATAGATTAAGGTATGATAGTATTGATAAAGTCACTATACAAATTAATATAGTAGATATTAAGAGTATATATAAGCCTTACTGGATAGCTGATTTTAGAGGTCGAAATATATTTATAGATCCTTAAAAAGGATACCTCATAATATGAGGTATCCTTTTTATATTAAATTTAATTTTTATCTTTATTTTTAGTTAAGTAATCTAATGTTTTTAAAGAATAGCCTTCTTCTTTCCAATGAGTTATAACTTCATCTAATATTTCAGTGTTAGTTTTTGAGTTTGGATGAAGTAAAACTATCGCACCGGGATGAGTTCTTGTATATATTTTATCCTTTGCATATTCATGGGTTGGTTGCTTATCGTTATACCAATCTACATACGCAAAACTCCAAAATATAGAACTATATCCTAAGTCTTGAGTATACTTTAAGGACTGTTCGCTAAATTTACCCATAGGAGGTCTAAAGTATTTAGGCATATCTTTACCAATTAATTCCTTATACGCATCTTCTACACCAGTGATTTCTGATTTAAATTTTTCAAAATCAGTAATTTGAGCCATAGATAAGTGATTTTTAGAATGATTACAAACTAAATGACCTTCATTTACCATTCTTTTTATTAGTTCAGGATTATTTCTTATATAACTTTCAACTACGAAAAAATGAGCTTTAACATTATGTTTTTTTAAGGTATCTAAGATACTTTCAGTTGTTCCATTTTCATACCCTGCATCAAATGTAAGATATATTACCTTTTCGTTTGGATCTCCAACATAATAGGAATTATATTTACTGAAAAAAGAAGCTTCTTTTATAGGTTCTGGTTGTTTTCCATCATTTCTTGGATTAAAATACCAGTTATATTCATAAGTAGCTGATTGTGGATCTGAAATCCTAGCTTTAGATTTATTTAATAGATATAAATTACCGCTAACTGCTACTGCACATATGATTGCAAATAAGCCTATAAAAAGATAACGTTTGGAGCTAGAGTTTTTGATTTTCATAAGAATCACCTCTTTATAAGTTTAAAGTACAAAACTATTACTTATTAAATACATCATTTATTAATTTATAAAAAAATTGTTTATCAGCTATTTGAATAGATTGAATTTTATCATCTTTAGTATATAAAACTACAGCTGATTTATAGTAATTAGCTAAGTCATTTCCATTAGTTTTGTTTGTGGAGCTAATATTATTATTTAAAGGATTTACAAGACCTAACTTAGCATTTTCATTAGAACTATAGTTAGGATGTTTGTATTGGTCCTTATGAATTACATCGTGATTAACAAGTGGATAAAAATAAAGTGTATCAGATTCATTTATAGTAGATGCAACAAAGTTAGCAGACTTTAATTTATAGGTATTATTAAAATTAGATATTGGTTTTCCTACAAATTCTTTTTTTGCATTATCTATTGAAAAATCATTATAGCAGATAGCTCCACGATTTTTAAAGAAGCTTACTTTATAATCAGCATTAGATATATTTGAAGCTGAAATAACATTATCTAAATTATCTATTTTATATGGACCATAAAGGGCATCTTTAACAACACCATCTTCATAATATATATGAAGATAAGAATTGCTAGATTGGTTATCATTATAAGAAGCTAATAAAGACACATCTTCTTTTAAATCTTCAATTGAAATAGAATTAATGTTTTTACTTTTTAACTTATCTGCATCTATGTAATACGTTGCATAATAAGGACTTCCTAATGATTTTTCTACATCTGCAGCATTGGCATTTATTAATTTATCAATATTTAATGAAGATTGATGTATTACTTTATCTGAAGAGGGTTGATTGTAATTCATAGTACATCCAACTATTGATAAAGAAATAAGAACTGGCATAAACAGTATAGATTTTTTCATGATTAAATAGATCTCCTTTCTATATATTTTATATTTAGTATTTAGAATATAAAAAAAAATATACGTATGAATGAAAGGTCTTATTAAATATTGTAAGTTAGTAAAAAAAGACATTGCTTATAAGCAATGTCTTTTTATTTTATACAACAATCTCAGCATTTTCATCATCTTTAATTTTTTCTATAGTTATTCCAGTTGCACCATATATTAATGAAATTATTGGGCAAAGTAAGTTGAAAAATGCAAATGGTAAAAATGCGAAACATCCAACACCAAGAGTAGCAGACATATATGCACCACATGTATTCCATGGAATAAGTGAAGAAGTTATAGTTGCACTATCTTCTAAAGCTCTAGATAAGTTTTTAGCATCTAAACCTTGCCTTTTAAATGCATCTTTATACATACTACCTGGAATAACTATAGCTAAATATTGGTCAGCTACAGCTAAATTAGTTCCTATAGCTGTAAATATTGTTGCAAATATAAGTCCAAAACTTCCTTTTGCAAACTTTAATATGAACTTAGCTAATGCCTCAAGCATACCTGTTTTTTCTAATATACCACCTGTAGTTAAAGCACAAATCATAAGTGATACAGTAGATAGCATACTATCAAGTCCACCACGAGTTAAAAGTGCATCTACAAATTCCATTCCAGTAGAAGAAACATATCCATCTTTTGCAACTATAAATACATCAGCTAATGAAGCTCCTTGGAATAAGATAGCAACAAAAGCTCCCAATAAAACACCTATTATAAGTCCTGGTATAGCTGGAACTTTTAAGATAACCAAAGCAATAACTAAAACAGGTACTAAAAGAAGTAATGGTGATAATGTATTATAATTACTCATTAATGCATTTTGTATTTGTACTATTTGACTATTATCTATATTAGAACCTGCGTATTTAAATCCGATTATACCGTAAAGTACTAATGATATAACAAGGGCAGGTGTAGTAGTATATAACATATGTTTAATATGATCAAATAGATTAGTTCCAGCCATAGCAGGAGCTAAGTTTGTAGTATCCGATAAAGGAGACATTTTATCTCCAAAGTAAGCCCCAGATATAATAGCACCAGCTATTATAGGGGATGGAATGTTTAAAGCACTACCTATACCTAAAAGAGCTATACCTATAGTTCCAGCAGTAGTCCAAGATGAACCTGTAGCAACTGATACTATAGCACAGATTATAGTTGTTGCAACTAAGAATATACTAGGTGATAAAATATTAAGACCATAATATATCATACTAGGAACGATTCCTGATATAATCCAAGTACCTATTAAAACACCAACAATTAATAGGATAAGAATTGATGGCATTGTTGTATTTATTGTAGATAATATACCTTCCTCTAATTCTTTCCATGTAAAACCTAATTTAAATATAGCAATACCTGCAGTGAATATTCCACCTACTAAAAGTGGTATATGAGCGGAAATTTCATATTCCTTTAAAAATACTAATGACGTAACAAGTACTGTTACTAAAAAACCTAAACATAAAAGTGCATCAAACAAAGATGCTTGTTTTCTTTCTTTTTTCATTTCAATCTCCTCCTATATATATTTCGAATATAACCAGTTGATGAGAAAATAGGGATTAAAAAAAGCCTAGGATAGACGTATCCTAGACTTAAGTATCAAAAAAATATTAAAAATATAGTTTTAATTTACTTAATCTAAAGATAGCCCTCCACAAATTAATGTGACAGTGTTATATATATTTTATATAACCCCAACATATAAGCTTAAAGCATCACTTATACATTTCGGCACTATTACCTTTCACTTTGCTTCATCGTGCTTAGCTCTACAAAACTACTGATTAATAGTGCAACCTCTATCATTTAGGTATATTCGATATTTACTTATAAATTATTATAGCATAAATATTTATATATAGAAAGTATAAATTTAATAAAAATTTTAGACTATATAAAATAAACTTTAAAAAATTATATTAATAATATAGAATTATTGTAGAGTAGAAACTTTTTTATATATGTTATAAAGAAACTAAACTAATAGGAGTGATTAATTTGAGTAAGAAGAAATTTTATGCTGTAAAAAAAGGATATAAAGTAGGCGTATATAATACATGGGATGAATGTAAAAAACAGGTTAATGGTTTTTCTGGGGCTGAATATAAAAGCTTCCAAACATTAGATGAAGCATATGAATATATGGGTGTTAAAAAAGATGTTAAAGTAGAAAATGGAGATTTTGTTAAAGCTTATGTAGATGGAAGTTATGAACATGCAATAAGAGAATATGGGTCAGGCGTGGTTATATTAAGAAATGATATAGTAGAAAAAACATATAGTATAAAAGGAAATGAAGAGTCGTTAGTGGGTATGAGAAATGTAGCCGGAGAAATAGAAGCATCAAAAATGGCCATGAAATATTGTATAGATAATAATATAAGATATTTAAAATTATACTTTGACTATGAAGGAATAGAAAAGTGGTGTGTTGGTGTATGGAAAGCTAATAAAGAAGGGACTATAGAATATAAGAAGTTTTATGATAGTATAAAGGATAAATTACATGTAGAGTTTATAAAGGTTAAAGCTCATAGTGGTGATAGATATAATGAAGAGGCAGATAAGCTTGCAAAAGCTGCTATAGGAATATAAAAAGTCTTGCAAATTAAGCAAGACTTTTTTATTTTGTTATACTAAATTATTGAAGTTGATTAGAATTGGCCAAATACTTGCTCTAATTCACTTTTTAATGCGTCAGGATCATAAATACTTTGATACATATATTTTGCTAAAATATTTGCTTGGTCATAAGTTGATGTCCAAGCAAATATTCCACCAAGACAGTTTCTAAGAACATATTGTCCTTTTAAGAAAATAGATAGTGCATTATCATAGGACATTGCAAATTTACCATCTTTTACAAGGTAAGGGACTTGAGCTTGTTTATCAAAGGCTATTTCATATCCATTTTTATTTATATAATCTTTTCTAAGATCATCATAAGATTTAGTTACAGTAGCACCTAAGCGACCATAAAAAGGTACTCCAAGTAATATTTTTTCTGATGGCATACCAGCCTCAATAAGATTATTTACCATATCATCAACGCTGTATCCAGGTAATGAAAGATCTGATGGATACAGATTAGCTTGATGTTTTCTAGCATTTTCACCTGTTTCTCCTGCTGTAAAGTCATAACTCATAAGGTTAAAGTAGGTTATAAGTGGAGCTATTTTATTTATCTCAGCACTATTTCTTATATAAGCACTATCACCAGTACCTGCAACGCTTAACCAAGCATCATCTCCTAGTACGTCTCTTAATGCAGTAATCAATAAAGTGAAATTTTCCCTATCTTGAGGGCTTGATTTTATACCAGCTGCACTGCTTCCTGGATATTCCCAGTCTATGTCTATACCATCTAAACCATATTGATTCATAAGTTTTTTAGCTTCTCTAGCAAAATTATATCTAGAAGCTGGAGTTGCAGCTGCATCAGAGAAACCTTCTGTTCCCCAACCACCTATAGCTGCTATTACTTGTAGTGCTGGTTTTTCTAATTTTAATTGTACTAGCTGTCTTAAGAACCTAGGTGTAGGAACGTATAAAGTACCATCAGGGTTTATTTCAACAAAAGCATAAATTACAGCATCCAAAAGTTGAGCATCAACATTTTCTGGATTTCCTAATACATATTCCATAACTATAGGGTTAACATTAGGACAGTAGTCAATAGTTACAGGCTGAAATTTTGGATTGGTAATTTCAGGTCTAGAATTTTTAGAACTAGGTGTCTTAATTTTAGATTTACTTGAATCTTTTTTACAGTTTTTATCTGGAACAAAACAAAGATACCAATCCATACAAGAATAATCAGAATTAGCGTTGCTACATTTTTTAACTTTATTTTTTAATTCTTTATAAGTTTTTGGATATGGTAGTATAACTGGCATTCCAGGAAACCAATTTGCAGGTGTTACAACATTATCTCTATCGCTAGTCTGTAAAGCTTCTATTATTCTTAATATTTCAGGTATATTTCTACCTGTAGTTAAAGGATAATAAAGAATTGTTCTTAATATTTGTTTATCATCTATAATAAACACAGATCTTACTGTAGAAGTATTACTCATAGGTTCTGATATCATTCCATAAAGTTTTGCTATAGACATATCTCTATCTTCTATTATAGGAAAAGGAATTTCCATTCCTGTAAATTGGAATATATTATATATCCACGCAAGATGAGAACTATTACTATCAACACTAAGTCCTATAATTTCTGTATTTCTTTTTTTAAACTCATCATAATATTTAGTAAAACATAAAAATTCTGTTGTACACACTGGTGTAAAATCACCAGGGTGAGAAAATAATACAACCCACTTACCTGTATAATCTGATAGCTTTATAGGTCCACTAGTTGTATTAGCTTTAAAGTCCGGAGCTTTTGACCCTAAACTAGGAAGACTTGCCACATAAATCACCCCTTATATAAAATTTATCTATTTTTATTGTATTAATAATAAAGGAGGATTGTTACTCAATGAAATAATCACATTTCAAGATTGTTTTACCAAAAAAACAATAGTAATTGAAATATTTAACTAAATTTGATATATTTAATAATATAATCAATGTAAATAATTGTTGGTATATGGGGTGAAGAATTTGAAAAAAGTATGGAAAATATTTATTATGTCAGCTATTGTATGTTTTTCTTTAACACTTACACTGATGATAATAAATGCGGTAGTTGGTATATCGATAAGATTAAACTTTTATTTACTTTTATTTACTATATTAACAGCAGGGTTTACAGTAGCATTAACTCTAGTTGATAGTAAAACAATATTCTATTCTAAAAAGGTTAAAAAATCTGTGAAGAGTAAAACGGTAAGAAAAACTAAAAAAGTACAATCACATACTAAAGCGAAACGAAAAATATCTTAAGACACAGCTAAATATGATTATGCTGTGTCTTTTTTTTATGAAAATTTTATTTAACCTGTTATAATTTTTAAAATTTTCTAATAAAAAATAACTATAAAGGCAGTGGAGGGGGATACAATGAAATTTAATATATTTAAAAGTAGTGTAATAGGGTATAAGAATCTAGTTAAAGGCTCTGAATCTCAAGATTATATTGATTATAAAGAAGATGATAAATATATTATATGCTCAGTTGCAGATGGTCATAGTACGGATTTTTTTAAGCATAGTTTAGAGGGGGCTAGATTTGCATGTAAAGCATCAATAGAGGTTCTCAGTGAAAATTTTGATATGGACATAAAAAAATTAAAAGAAAAGTTAATAAATTATGAAATTCAAAAGAAGATAGAATCTAGATGGAGATCTTTAGTTGAAGAGCACTATAAGAAAAATTATCCTAATGTATTTAAGATAGAATATATAAAATATTCTACAACACTTTTATCGGTTTTAATAACAGATAGTTTTATATTATATTTAAAATTAGGTGATGGGGATATAGTATTAAAAAGTAAAGATGAATATAAGGTAGTAATAAATACTAGGAATAATTTAACCGTTGACTCTTTGGGAAGAGAAGGTGAGTATAGACATATAATGTATTCATTAGAAAAAATAGAAGAAAATGAAAGTATTAGTATAGCTTTATTTACTGACGGTTATTCAAATGCATTTAAGAATAAATTAGATTTATTTAATAGTATAGAAAGTACTTTACAGGAGTATAATAAAAGTATTTTTTCAAGATTTAGGCTAGTTAATACATATGTTAATTATTTAAATAGTATAAGTAAAAATATAACACATGATGATATAAGTATTGTATTTATTGTATAAAATTTTATAAATAGACTTATATTATCAAAAAATAAATAACTACTTACTGAATATGGTTAATAATGAATATATATGTTATAATTTAATAAGCGTTTGAATTAAATAAATTATTAAGCTTAAGAAAGGGAAAATTTATGAATCTTAAGGAAAAATTTGACGAGTGGATAGATTTTATAGATTCTAAGAAAAAGATTATAATAACAACTTCACTTTCAATATTAGGATTTATAGTTTTAATTATAATATTTTTAGTAAGTAGTGATGAGTTAAGTGTTTCGAAAGAGTCTAATATTTTAGTTAAAAATATAGAACAACGAAAATATTCAATTGCACTTAATAACTATGAAGACTGGGAAAAAGAATTTTCAAGATCTAAAATGAATAGACTTAATAAGTCTGTTTCTAAAAAGATTAATAAGTTACTTCTTGATAGTGGGGATAAGTATATAACAGGACAAATATCAAAAGAACAATATATAGGACTTATAAATACTATCAACGCTTTAGAAAATATAAATGTAGATTTAAAAAAGATTATAGAGCAGGCAAAAAGAGTAGATGAAATGTATCAGGAGGAAAATATAAAGTATGATACAGCAATTTCCTACATAAATACTGCTTCTATTATAAATGGTATGGTAAATAGTTTAGATATTTATAAAAATAATATAGAAGAAATAAATCAATCAAGAAAAATATATAAATCTGCATTAAAATATCAGACTGATAAAAAATATTATGAAGCTATAACTTCTTATGATAAAGTTTTACAAATTGATAAAAAATACTATGAATTAGCTAATAAAAATAAAAAAGAATGCATAGAGCTTATGTATAATTACTACATAGAAAAATCAAAAGAAGCTAACAAAAATGGTGATTATGAAGAAGCACTACAATATATAGATTATATTAAGGAATATTATATAGATGATGAAACTATATTAGAACTAGAAAAACAATATCAAACTAATTTAGCTATGTATACGTTAACTACTGACGATATACTGAATTTAATTGCTAAAAAAAGCAACAAGAAGAAATCAAATTTATCTATAAATTCATTCCAACAGATGGTTAATGATGAGAAGTATTATTATACAGAGGTATATGAACATGATACTTTAATAGATGAAGTATTAATTGATGCAAAATCTAAAGAAATATATTCTTATAAAGATTCAAATAAGGATTATAAAACAAATTATAGCGATGGATACTTTAGGGTTACATCAGATGGAAGTATTCAATTTGCAATAACTGAAGAAAAAGCACAATTTATACTAGAGAAAAAATTAGAAGAGAAACAAAATAAATATAAAAAGATTATAAGTGTATTAAATGATAAAATAGATAAATATATAGATAATAAAGTTGACTTAGATAAAAAGTTAAAAGATGATGGAGATATATACTATTATAAAGTTGTTAATAAAGGGTTATTTAAGAAAAAAGAAGTCTATATTATAAATATGTATACTGAAAAGGTGTATTTAATAGATAATGACGGTATAAAAGATTATTAAGCGTGTTTTTAGCACGCTTTAATAATTGATGCTAGTTTAAGGAGAGAGCATATGAAAAATATTAATAAAAAAATATGGATAGTATTAGGTATTATTTTATCAGTTTGTTTTATATTTATAGGAACACTAATTGTTATTATAAATGGAGATAAAATATGTAAAAATACTTATATAAATGATACTAATATAGGTGAATTAACTAAGGAACAAGCTAGTGAAAAACTAAAAAATATATATAATGAAGATAACATCGAGTTTAAATATAATGATAAAAAATTTATCGTTTTGGCTAAAGAAATTGATTTTTATTATGATATAGATAATACTGTAGAACAGGCATATGGATTAAATAGAAAAGGATCATTTATAGATAATTTAAAAATAACTATAAATAGCCTTAGAGGATATAAAAATACTCTTAAATTATCTATTAACTATAATAAAGATAAGCTTAAATCGTATATAGAGGGATTGTCAAAAGATATAAATGTTTCTATGAAGAATGCAAGTATAAAAATTGAAAACTCTAATATAAAAATACAAAAGGATGAAGAGGGAGTAAATTTACAAGTAGATGAAAGTTTAAATAATGCTATAAATGAACTAGAGAAAGGAAATACATTAATAAACTTAGTGGTTGAAAAAATACAACCAGATGTAAAAGAGGAAAGTTTAGAGAAGGTAGATACAATACTTGGAACATATTCTACTAAATTTGACTCATCTGTTTCAGGAAGAAGTCATAATGTGGCGTTGGCTGCAAAAAGTACTAGTGACGTATTATTAATGCCAGGTGAGAGCTTTTCTTATAATAAACACACTGGCTCAAGAACTACAAGTAATGGATATAAAAATGCACCTGTAATAGTACAAGGTGTAGTTCAAGAAGGTGTAGGTGGTGGAGTATGCCAAGTATCATCAACACTTTATAATGCAGTTTTATATGCTGGACTAGAGATAGAATCTATTAAAAATCATTCAATACCTTCATCATATGTACCTAAGGGTAGAGATGCCACTGTTAGTGATGGTGCAATAGATTTTATATTTAAAAATAATTTAAAGTATCCTGTTTATATAAAGAATTCAGTTTATGGGAATACTTTAACTTGTACAATATATGGAAGCAATGAAGATAAACAAAAAATAGAAATACTAACTAATACAGATAGTGTATCTGAAGCTCCGATTAAAAAAGTCGATGATCCAACATTACCTAAAGGAGAAGAAAAGCAGTTAGAGGCTGGTAGAAAGGGATATACTGTATCTACATATAGAATATATAAAGATAATAATGGAAATGTATTAAAAAAAGAAAAGGTATATGTATCGTACTATCCTAAAAAACAAGGGGTAGTGGCGGTTGGAACAATGGAGGCTCCTATAGTTGAAGAAGAAACTACTCCTGTAGAGAATATACCTTCTGAAGATGTAGTTCCTCCTAATAATGTAGAGGTTAATCCAGAACAAGAAACAGAGGCTATATTTGAAGAATCGCCAATTTCAAATAATTAAAATATAAAAAGAATAAACTTAAAATGTATATAAAATGACCTTTATAATAATTAAGGTCATTTTATTTTTATGTATAGAAAAATAGCAAAAAATGTATAGTTTTGACTTGATATAGCAAATGTGATATCTTAATTATATAGAAATGGAGGAGATTATTATTTTAGGTAAAAGTATAATAAATGATATAAGAATGATGGATAAAAAGAGTCTAGATATATCTTTAATACAAGATGATAAATCAGATATAACATTTTTTAATATAGATGAAGAAGAAAGTAATGAAACATTAAAAGCATTAAAGCAAAGTTATGTTACTACTAATTATAAAGAAGAAACTATACTTAATTTACAAAATACATTAAATAGTTCTTCAGATGATGCATCTAAGGAGTTAAAAATAGAATCTTATAAAAAATATAATGAAGCTTTAAATTTAGCGAGTAGAAATTATATTACTACAGCTACAGAAATTATAGAAAAAGCGTCAGAACTTAACCCAAAAGATGTGGATATCTTAAATTTAAGAGGATTATTAAAACTTTTAAAGTGTGATTTTTCAAAGTCATTTGAAAGTTTTTATACTGCAATGTGTTATGGGAATAACGAACTATCAAGAAAATATGTGGATATATTATCTTCAGATGAGTTTAAAGTCTTCTTAGGAAGGTATAATCACTCTATAAGATTTATAAATGAAGATTTAAATCAAGAGTCTATACATATATTAAATAATATTATAGAGGAAGACCCAGATTTGATAGAGCCTTATGTTATACTAGCGTTACTTTATGATAAAATGGGGAATCTAAAAAAGAAAGAGTATTATTTAGATAGATTAGAACAAGTGGATAAAGATAATCCTTTATTTGAAAACAAAATAAAAAGTGAAGATAAAGAAACTAAGGTTGTTGAGAAAAAAACTAAAAAGAAAATAAATATTATGCCGTATGCAATAGCGGGTATATTAGCCATTAGTATGGTAGCTTATAATATAAGTAATAAAAATAAAATAGAAAGTCTAAACGCTCAGTTAAACAAAAAAGATGAAAAAATAGAAGAGATAGATAAGCAGCTAAGTGAAACTTCTGAAAAATTAGATGAAACAAATCAGCAACTAAATGAAACAAATCAGGAATTAGATGAAGCTAAGAAACAAGAAATGCTAGTTTCTAGTGAGGTAGATTTATATCAAAAGGCACTTGAATTAAAGGCTAGTAAAAATTATAAAGATGCTATAACGTATTTTAAGAAGGTAATTGAATATGGAAAAACTAAAAAATATATTTCAGAATCAATATACCAAGTAGCATTTTTAAGCGAGAAAACTAAAAATTATGATCAAGCAGTAAAATATTATAAAAAGTATATAAATACTTATACTAAAGAGGATCAATACTATGATGATGCTTTCTATCAATTAGGAATGTTATACTATGAAAATGGTGATTTAGAAAATGCTAAAAAGACATTTTATGGAATGAGAAGTGAAGTTCCAGATAGTATGTATAATAACTCAAAGGTAAAAGAAATTTTATCAAAGTAAAATAACACTAAACCATAGGAATACTATACTCTACCAAATAAAAAGTAAACTAACAATACTAATATACTTATTATTTGGTAGGAGGTAAACTATTATATACAAAAGAATTGTTCCTTTCCATACTTATAGATGGTAAGTAAGGATTTATAAATAAAGATATAGTAATAAATACTATATTTGAAGTTGTATCTAATTTAAGCGATTGATTACTAGAATTAGAATAAATAAAATGTGGGTATTTTTAAATTAATCTTGTAGTATCTAAATAATCCTATCTTTGATTATGCATTAGATGTTGAAGATTGGTATGCACAAGTAATTCAAGGTAATAATAGTAATTATATAGATAAACAAGATAAACTTTTTATATAGTTTAGAAATTATATATTATAAAAATAAAAGTTAAAATGATTTATTACTTTAACTTTAAAACTATGACGATTTTTAGGAGACAAATATGAAAACACTAAATCAACTGGCAATAATATTAGGTTTATGGGCCTTAGGTGAATATATTAGTTCATTTATACAAGGTGTAGTTGTTATCCCGGGTAGTATAATAGGTATGATATTATTGTTTATACTACTTAAAGCTAAGGTTATAAAATTAGAAAGTATAAATGAAGTAAGTAATTTCTTTTTAGATAATATGGCTATATTTTTTATACCAGCAGGAGTTTCATTAATTAAATCCTTAGATCTTATATCAGATAATGTATTTGTATTATTAATTACAATATTTATAAGTACTATTATAGTTATGTATGTAACTGGTAAATTAGTTGACATTATGATAAATAAAAAGTCTAAGGAGAATTGATTATGTATAATGTATTTGACACAGAAATTTTTGGAGTAATACTTACAATATTATTTTTTAATATAGGAATATATATACAGAAAAAAACTAATAAGCCTATATTTAATCCATTGCTTATAGCTATTCTAGGTATTATATTATTTTTAAGTATAACTAAGATTCCTTATGAAAGTTACAAGTTAGGAGGGGATAGAATAAACTTCTTTTTAGGTCCTGTAACAATTGTATTAGCAGTTCCTTTGTACAAGCAGTTTGATTTATTTAAAAAATACTTATTAGAGATATTAATTGGTATAAGCTGTGGAGTTGTGGTATCTTTTATATCAGTAAAATTAATAGGACACTTTACTAATGCTGATGTAGATATAATAAATTCATTAATACCAAAGTCAATAACTACACCTATGGGTATATCTTTGACAAAAACACTAAGTGGAGTAGAAGCAATAACAGTAGTATCTATAATATTAACAGGAATATTAGGTGCTATTATATCTCCTATAATATTTAAAATAGGAAAAATAAATAATCCTGTAGCAAAAGGAATTGCATTAGGTACTTCAGCACATGCATTAGGTACTACTAAAGCATTAGAAATGGGAGAAGTTGAAGGTGCAATGAGTGGACTATCTATAGGGATTTCAGGAATAATTACAGTTATTTTAATACCTATAATAATAAATTTTATGTAGCGTTTAAATAGTTTATATTATTACTAAACAATGTAATCCAATTAAATAAATCTATAATTTTAAATATTATAATATTATTTTTAAATAATATATCAATAAAAATAAAATATATTGTAAAACTATATATGATTTAAAATTAAACAATAAAAAATTTAAAAAAATATCAAATGAAAATGAAAAATATGAAATACAGTTATGCATATATTTTATTATATATACATAATTGTATTTTTTTGTTTTTATGAATACCTTAATATACCTGATATTATAAACAATTATATTTACAATTAAATATATAAATAAGTTATAAAATGCAAGAAAAAAATACAACTAATCATTTGTCAAAAGAATAGCTACAATATACATAAAAGGCTGATTAAAAATGCACTAGACATATTAAAAAAAGGTAATATAATATAACATGTAATGAATAAAGAAACAAAATAGTTATATACTATTGAGCTTGAAGGGAGAATACGATGAGTAAAGTTAATACCGCCGTAGAAGATAATATTTTTCTAAGATATCTTGTAATAATCGCAGGTATGATAATAGCATGTATAGGTATAAACGGATTTATAAGACCGGCACATTTATTAAGTGGAGGGGTTCCGGGTATATCTACAGCTATAAACTATTTAACTGGAATTAATATAGGTATATTAACATTTTTAATAAACATACCAATATTTATATTAGGATTTATATATTTAGAAAAATCATTTTGTGTATTTAGTTTAATCAATATGATATTATATTCCATATTATTAGGTTTAACTCAAAATATAGGTGACATAATACCCGTAAAAGATATATTACTTCAAAGTGTATTTGGGGGAATATTAGCTGGAATTGGATCAGGTCTTGTATTTAGAACTAAATCATCTCTAGGTGGAACAGATATAATAGCCGCAATATTAAAAATTAAGAAAAATATTCAAGTAAAGGATACAACTTTAGGTATAAATATATTAATTGTTTTAGTAAGTGGAATGTTATTTGGTATAGAATTAGCATTATACACTCTTATTGAAATGTTTTTAAGTGCTTCTTCTATGAACCTTGTAAAGGATGCTATGAATTCTCAAAAATCTGTTATGGTTATATCTAGAGAAAGTGAATCTATAGCAAAAGATATAATGACTATTGTTCATAGAGGGGTAACATTTTTAGAAGCAGAAGGTGCGTATACAAAAGAGAAAAAAAGAATTATATACTGTATAGTATCATCAAATGAAATACCTAAAATAAAAGAAATAGCTTTAAATTATGATAAGAAATCATTTATATCAGTAAATGATGTTACAGAGGTTAAAGGAAGAGGATTTAAAGAAAAATATTTATAAAAATGAATAAAATTTAATTTAATTAACATAATATTTAAAGAGAGGTAATGCTCTCAAAAAACTCTAGAGTTGTATAAATTTATCGGGAAGTTTATACATACGGTATAAATTACTTTAAAATTGAAAATGTTTAGTGTATTAGAGCGGGTGTCTTAATGGATTTAATGGAATCGGACAATGTCTACTCTACAAATAAAGTGTTTTATACAAAAAACACTTTATTTTTTTTTGTAAATTAAAAATATTTATAGAAAATAATACAAAATATATAATATAATAAATTTAATAATGTGATAATCTATCAATCGTATAGGAGATATAAGAGCTATGAATTTATCTAAAGAGCATTTTGATATGTATAATGAGTATACATTAAATATAAATAAAATAAAAAGAGAAGTTAATGCAATAATTAAAAGGCAAAGATTTACGGCTAGAAGATGTAAGAGAGCTTCTGAGGAAGATATACTGGACCTTGAAATTAATAAATATGAAGAAGTAGAAAGTATAAATAAAAAGAAAATACCTAGTAAAATTTATGAATTTTCTAATGGAGATATATATATAGGGAAAATAGTAAATGGTAAAATGGATGGAATAGGAACATATAATTTTATAGAGGGAATAGAGTATATAGGAGAGTTTAAAAATGATATGAAGAATGGTCTGGGAATGTGTACATTTAAAAGTGGTAATATCTATATAGGGAATTTTTTAGAGGATACTATAAATGGAATGGGACAGATGGTATATAAAAGTAAAGATGAATATATGGGAAACTGGTTAGATGGGAAAAAACATGGCAAAGGAATATATATATGGCGTGATAATAGCATGTATATAGGCGAATTTAAAAATAATAAAATGGATGGCTATGGAGTATGTTATGATTGCCATGGAAATATAATATATGAAGGAGAATGGAAAAATAATTTAGTTCATGGCAAAGGAACGTATATATGGGAAGAAGGAAAAAGATATGAAGGTGAATTTTTACATGGTAAAAAGCATGGAGATGGAACTTTCTATTTAAATAATGAATTAGTATATGAAGGAACTTGGAAGTTTGACAAGCCTTGCATATTTGATAGAAGTTTAGATGAAATATTTGCAATAAAACTTTAGCTTTGTCTATAAAATTAGACAAAGCTATTTTTATTTAAAATATCATTAATTTAAATAAATTATATACTAGCTTAGATAATAAATGAATATAGAATAATTATATTAAGGGGTATTAATTGTTTTATAAATGTTTATTATACATAGGTAGTAAATAATTATTGGAGGATGATATTTTGAAAAAAATAATCTTTATATTTTTATCTATAATATTAGTATATTCTTATTACTCTAACAGAAATACTATACAAGAAATTGAAACTATAAATACTAAATTAGCATCCAATGATACTAGAGTTAATAATAATATAAATATGGATAATTTTAAGAATATAAAAATTGGTGACAATAAAGCTTATGTAATATCTAATATAGGGAAACCATCGAGAATCGATTATAGTGAGTACAATTTCAAATGGTATGTATATAATGAGGATTTAAATAAATTTGCAATGGTAGGAATAGAGGAGGATAATGTAGTAGCTCTTTATAGTAATGGAATTGATAGTAATGAAATAGATATAAGATTAAACTCAAATAGAGATTTTGTAAGAGAAAAATACAGTCCATTAGAATATAAGAAAAAGGGAAATACTAGATATGTTATAAACTCTGACGATCAATATGATATATTAGATATTGGAAAAAACTATGCAACAGTTTTTTATGATATACATGAAGATAATAAAGTATGTGGATACCAAATTATAAGTAAAAAAGCAGAATCAACATTAAATGGAATCTATCCACAAGGAAATGATAGATTACAAGAAAGTTTTGAAGCTCAAACTAAAGACCTTGTAAATACTGAACGTACAAAAAATAATTTAAATATATTATCTTATAGTGAAAAAGCAACTACTAGCTCAAGAAAGCATAGTGAAGATATGATGATAAAAAATTATTTTGATCATACTAATAAAGAAAATAAAAGTCCTTTCGATAGGATGGAAGAAGAAGGTATAAATTACAAAAATGCAGGAGAAAATATTGCAGCAGGGCAAAGCAGCGCAATATATGCACATCATGCATGGATGAACTCTTTAGGACATAGAAAAAATATTTTAGGGGATTATAAGTATATAGGAGTTGGTGTTATATTTGGAGGATATTATAACATATACTATACTCAAAATTTTTACACATAGACATACATGAAAGGAAGTCATAACTATGTTTAAGTACAAAAAAATCACACTTATAATTACAGCTGTATTAGTTTTTTTTAGCAATTCGTTTATGTATGCCGAATCTATAAATGATGAAGAGGTATTTATAAAAAATGGTTCAAGAGATAAAAAGCTAATAGCACTAACATTTGATGATGGACCTCACCCAAAAGAAACTAATCAAGTTTTAGATGTACTTAATAAGTACAATGTAAAAGGTACTTTTTTTATAGCTGGAAAACATGCTAATTGGTATCCAAATCCTTTAGTTAGAGCAAGTAAAGAGGGACATGAAATAGGAAATCACACATTTAATCATCCAGATATAACTAACTTGACAAATGCACAGTTAGAAGAAGAAATATTAAAATGTGAAGAGATACTTATAAAACTAACTGGTAAAAAGCCAACATTATTTAGACCACCATATGGTAGTTATAAACAAGAAGAATTAGCATCGATAGCAAAAAAACTTAATTATAAAATAGTATTATGGACTACTGTAGATGCTAGGGATTGGCAAAATCCAGCTGCAGAAGTTATAGCAAATAAAATAATAAATAATGCAAAAAATGGGGATATAATACTTTTACATGATTATGCAACTAATAATACTGTTGCTGCATTAGATATATTAATTCCTAAAATGATGGATCAAGGTTTTGAATTTGTAACAGTATCAGAGATAATAGATAAATAATTAGAAAAAATTATAATGCTATACCTAAGGAGGTATAGCATTTTTTATGTATAAGGAAATTATAGCATGAATATATTTATTGATAACCTATGAATATAAATAATATAAATAACTTTAGAAATAAAATAGAAAAATGTTTTGTAAAAATAATTAAGTTAGCAGAATTTATTGCTAATGAATATTTAAATATGATTAACATATATATTAGATATAGTGAATAAAAATTGAGCAAGGGGGGAATTAGCATAAAATAAACTGAAAAATATAACATTTTTTTAAAAATGTAATATATTATAATAAGACTATCTTGAAAAGGATTGATTTAATGTATAACAAAATATATGAAAGAAAAGAATTTATGATATTTCAAGTTAGAGAAGGTTATATAGTTTATAATGCTAAAAAAAGTTTTCAAGAAGGTCACACTCATCTTAAGCATTTTGAAGCTGCAAAAACAGCAATAGATTTAGTTATCAGAAAAAAGATTCCCAAAAGTACTCATGGATACTATTTAACTAGTCTCATTCGATTAAGTGAAGATGATTGTTATATAAATAAGATAAAAGAGTTAATGGAATCAAGAGCACAAAAAGGCAAAAAAGATAAGTACTATAACTCGAGAAATAAACTATGAAAAGGAGCTTAGGCTCCTTTTTTATTTTTATTATAAACTACTTGCTTAAGGATGTATTAGACTTATTTGAATAAATAATATTTATATATTCACTTCTAGATACCAAGTAAGTTGATATACCTTTTTTATTATATTCTTTAAGTTTTATTATGGCCTCATGTTTTGACATGGGAGGCGATATAGATTTATTATCAGATCTTATAATCATATACTTATTCATATTTAGCCTCCAAAAATATAATATATTTAAGAATATTTTCTCTATATAAATAGATATTTATACTAAAAATAAATACGCTATATTTGACTAAAATGACTATGTTGACATACATTTCTACAAAAATATATAATTATAAATATATAGTGATATAGAAAAAAGAGATTATATAAAGAAAATTTATAGATAACTCTTAAATTTTTAATTTTATAGATTTAAATGATTAAATAAAATAATAAAAGTTAAGCTTTGATTATACAGGGAGGGAATAGTAGTGATTTTAATGATTGATAATTACGATTCATTTGTGTACAACCTAGTTCAATATATTGGAGAATTAGGAGAAGAAGTTTTAGTAAAAAGAAATGACGAAATAACTATAGAGGAAATAAAAGAGTTAGATCCTGAGATAATAGTTTTATCTCCAGGTCCATGCTCACCAAAAGAATCAGGTATATGTATAGATGTTGTAAATAATTTCAAAGGTATAAAGCCTATACTTGGAATTTGTTTAGGTCATCAAACAATAGGCCATGTATTTGGAGGAAATGTTATAAAAGCAAATCAACCTGTACATGGAAAAGTGCATAGTATAAAACATACAAATAAAGGTGTTTTTAAAAATCTTAATAACCCATTAAATGTTACTAGATATCATTCATTAGTTGTAGATATTGACACACTTCCTGAAGATTTAGAGGTTACCGCTATAACTGATAAAAATGAAATAATGGGAATAAAACATAAAATGTATTTAATAGAAGGTGTACAGTTCCATCCAGAAGCAATATTATCAGAGCAAGGTCATGATATATTGAGAAACTTTATAAAAGATGCTAGAGAAAGGATGGATATATAATATGATAAAAGAAATAAAAACTAAGTTAAGTTCCTTTGAGATATTTACCATATTTAGAAATGAAGAAAATAGTTTTATATTAGATAGTGCTATGGATAAAAAGAAATTAGGAAGATTTTCTTTTATAAGTAGTAATCCATTTAAAGTATTAAAGTATAAAAATACTTTAAATAACCCATTAGATAATTTACAAGAAGAATTAAAAAAATATAAGGTTGAGAATAAAACCCATTTACCATTTATAGGAGGAGCAGTTGGATACTTATCTTATGATTTAGGTAACTATATAGAAAAATTACCTAGAACTGCTATTGATGATACTAATGTATATGATTTATACTTTGGGCTTTATAATTGGGTAATTGTAGTAGACCATTTAGAAAATAAAACCTATATAGCGACACCAGATTTAGATATTGAAGAAGAAAATAAAATAATTAGAAAGATAGAAGATCAAATAAATGAAGCTGAAAGAGCAGGCATAGATAGTATATGCTACGAAGAAAAAGATGTGGAAAAAACTAGACTAAAATCAAACTTTACTAAAAGTGAATTTGAAGATGCAGTAAGAAAAGTTCAAGATTATATAAGACAAGGTGATATATATCAAGCTAATCTAACTCAAAGATTTAGTGGTAAAACAACTTTATCAAGTTATGAATTATACCGAGATCTAAGAAGATTTAGCCCAGCACCATTTGGAGCATTTTTAAACTTTGAGCACAGTCATATATTATCAAATTCTCCTGAAAGATTTATAAAGTGTGTAGATAATAAGGTTGAAACTAGACCAATAAAAGGAACAAGACCTAGAGGAAAAAATAGAGAAGAAGACTTAAGGCTTCAAGAAGAATTGAGAAATAGTGAAAAAGATAGAGCGGAGCTTCTTATGATAGTAGACCTAGAAAGAAATGATATAGGTAGAATTTCAAAAATAGGAAGTGTCAAAGTACCTGAATTATTTGTTATAGAACCTTATGCAAATGTAAATCACTTGGTAGCTACTGTAGTTGGAGAACTAGAAGAAAATAAAGACTGTATAGATGTAATAAAAGCAACATTCCCAGGAGGATCTATAACTGGAGCTCCTAAAATTAGGTCTATGGAAATAATAGATGAATTAGAACCAACGCAAAGAAATGTTTATACAGGTTCTATAGGATATATTGGATTTAATGGAGATATGGATTTAAATATAGCTATAAGAACTATTGTAAAACAAGATGATAATGTATACTTCCAAGTTGGTGGAGGTATGACTTGGGATTCAAATCCAGAAGATGAATATCAAGAAACTTTAGATAAGGCTCAATCTATAATGAAAGCATTAAGAGGTTACTATGAAGAATAATATATCTTTTAATAGTAAATTAAGTAAATTTGGGATAGGTCTATTTGAAACTATAAAAATAGAAAATGAGCCTATAGATTTTGATTTACATATGAATAGACTATATAATTCTGTAAGAGATTTAAATATAAAAATTGATATAGATAAAAGTACTTTAAAAGATAAAGTTTTAATGTATATAAAACATAATAATATAAAAAATAAAGCTTTAAGAGTAACTCTATTTGATGAAGGATATAACATATCAACTAGAGATATTATTTATAATGATAAAATGTATAATGAAGGGTTTAAATTAACTATTTCCCCTATAAAAAGAGGAGATAGTATAATATATAGGCATAAAACAACTAATTATTTTGAAAATATATATACTAAAGAATATGCTACTAAAAATGGATTTGATGATGCGGTATTTTTGAGTACAGAAGGCAAAATATTAGAGTGCTCTATGTGCAATATATTTTTTATAAAAGATAATAAGATATATACGCCAAAAGATGAATTACCAATATTAAATGGTATAATGAAAAAAAGGATAGAAGATATTTGCATTGAACTAAATATAGAGGTAGTAAAAAAAGAAATATACATAGATGAAATAAATGATTTTGAATTTTCTTTTGTAACTAATAGTTTAATGGGAGCTATGAAAGTAAAATTAATAGAAAATACAAAGTATAATAATGATAATATATTATTTAAAAAAATATTATCCAAATTAACTTAAAATATTTATTGGAGAATATATATGAAAAATAGTATTTATAATATTTATAATAAAGAAATTAAAAAAATCATAAATAATGAAAATACTAAGGCTATATACTTAGTAGGGTCATCTAAAAATGTTGATTTACAATCAGATAACACATCAGTTAATGATATTGATTTGTTTGTTTTTACAAAGAATGGAGATAAACAAACTAGGATAGTAAAATATATAGAAAATATTGAATTTGATATAAATTATTTTTCTGAAAAAGGGGTACAGAAATTTATAAACGAAAAAGAATATTTTTTCTTAAAAGAGATGAAAAATCCAAAAGTAGTATATGATAAATTGGGAATATCAAAGCACATAATAGGTTTATGTAAAGAAAAATTCACAGAAGGTCCAAATAAATTATCAAGAGAAGATATAAACTTATTAGAAGCTAATCTCTATGCTAAAATAGAGGATCTAAAGAATAAAGAAAAATTTGATGCTTTTGAATATGAATTTTTGACTAATTTATATTTAAAAGATATAATAGTTGGGTATTTTATTATAAATAATAAATGGCTACCTAAAGATAAAAAGTTATTCAAAAGCTTGAAAGATGAAAATATAGAATTATTTAGATTATGCAAAAAAGTCATTGAAACCTATGAGTATAAAGACTTGATAAATGTATATAAGTATATATTCATATAATAAATTATAAATCAAGGGGGCTAACTAAATGAGCAATGTAGATAAAGATAAAATAAAAAGAGCAGTTAGAGATATATTAGAAGCAATAGGAGAAGATCCAGATAGAGAAGGATTATTAGATACACCAGATAGAGTAGCTAGAATGTATGAAGAAATATATTCAGGTATTCATCAAGATCCTAGAGAACATTTAAAAGTAATATTCCAAGATGAAGAACATGAAGAGTTAGTTTTAGTAAGAGATGTTCCATTTTATTCATGTTGTGAGCATCATTTAGTTCCATTCTTTGGAAAAGCACATATAGCCTATTTACCAAAAGAAGGAAGACTTACTGGTCTTTCAAAACTTGCGAGAGTAATAGAAACTTTAGCTAAAAGGCCACAACTACAAGAAAGAATAACTAAATATGCAGCAGATATAATAATGGAAGAACTTAATCCATATGGAGTTATAGTTGTTGTTGAAGCAGAACATATGTGTATGACTATGAGAGGAGTTAAAAAGCCTGGATCAAAAACTATAACGTCAGCAGTTAGAGGTATATTTGAAAAAGATATAGCTGCAAGATCAGAAGCTATGAGTTTAATAACTATGAAATAAGAATAGGAGATATACAATATGTTTGATTATAATAAAAGAACTTATATAATGGGAATATTAAATGTTACTCCTGATAGTTTTTCTGATGGAGGTAAATTTAATAGTGTAGATGAAGCTTTAAAGCATGCTATTAAAATGGTTGAAGAAGGCGCAGATATAATAGATTTAGGTGGAGAATCAACAAGACCGGGTCATATCTATGTAGATGTAGATTATGTAGATGTAGATGAAGAATTAAAAAGAGTAATACCTGTTGTAAAAAAGCTTAAAGAAGAATTAGATACGCCTATATCTGTAGATACTTATAAAGCTAAGGTTGCTGATGAAAGTTTAAAATTAGGAGCAGAAATGATAAATGATATATGGGGCCTTAGAAAAGATAAAGATATGGCAAATGTAATAGCAAAGCACAATGCTTATGTTTGTATAATGCATAATCAAGATGGTACTGAGTATGATAAGGATATAATTGAATCTATAAAAGAATTCTTATTAGAAAGTGTAGATATAGCTATAGAGGCTGGAATAGATAAAAATAAAATTGTTTTAGATCCAGGTATAGGTTTTGGAAAAACTTATGAACAAAACCTAGAGGTATTAAAAAGATTAGGTGAGTTAAAAACATTAGGCTACCCTATACTTCTTGGTACATCTAGAAAATCAGTAATAGGAAATACGCTAGATCTACCTCCACAAGAAAGAG
>OLQY01000858.1_pt1 | contig 31073 bp, 34 predicted proteins | sample 1672851 | NCBI WGS metagenome assembly OLQY01 (sample SAMEA3136730, study PRJEB25190) | human gut metagenome | reverse complement strand
GCACATGCGGTTTGATAAGGGGAGGTAGTTTAATGACTATCTCCTACTTTCTTTTGGAGGTAATTATGAGAGAAATCAATATTGGTATCTTAGTGAATACGCATGGGCTTCGTGGAGAGGTTAAGGTAAAATGCTTAAGTGATTTTCCTGAATTGCGTTTTCGTAAAGGAGCAAAAATGTTTATTCACACCTTAGATGGCAAACTAGAACTATGTGTTGAACGAGTTAGAGAAAGCAAAGGTCTTTTGATCGTTAAGTTTAAAGATTATGATGATATAAATCAGGTTGAAGCCTGGAAAGGCAGTAAATTAACCATCAGTGAACAGGATTTACAGGAATTAGATGAATATGAAGCGTATTATCATGAAATGATGGATGCAAGTGTTTATGATATGGATAATAATTTTATTGGTAAAGTAATTGAGGTAATTGAAACTGGAGCAAATGCCGTTTTACGTGTTCAGACAGAAGAAAAAGATATCCTGATTCCATTTGTAAGGACATTCGTGAAAGAATTTGATCGTAAAGGAAAAATCATGAGAGTAGAATTAATGGAGGGACTGGTATGAAAATTACCGTCTTAACATTATTTCCGGAATTCTTTGATAGTTTTCAATCAACTTCTATTATAAAAAGAGCAATTGAGCAGGGAAAAGTAGAGTTTGAAACTGTAGACTTTCGTAAATATACATTAGATAAGCATAATCATGTAGATGATACACCATATGGCGGAGGACAAGGAATGGTGCTTTCCTGTCAGCCAATCGTAGATTGTTTAAAAGATGTACGCACAGAAGATTCCTTTGTGATTATGATGACACCGCAGGGAGAACGTTTTCATCAGGGAATGGCACATTCTTTGGCAATTGAAAAGAAACATCTGATTATATTGTGTGGGCATTACGAAGGCTTTGATGAAAGAATTCGCTCTTATGTTGATATGGAAGTTTCCTTAGGAGATTTTGTGTTGACAGGAGGAGAAGGAGCTGCACTTGTGATTTCTGATGCGATTATTCGTTTATTGGATGATGTAATCAGAAAAGAAAGTCATGCGGATGACTCTTTTGAAAATGGTTTGTTGGAGTATCCACAGTATACAAGACCGGTAGAATATGATGGAAAAAAAGTGCCAGATGTACTATTGAGCGGGCACCATGCCAATATTCGTCGCTGGAGGTTAAAACAATCATTATTAAGAACAATGAAGAAACGTCCAGATTTGTTAAAGGGCAGAGAATTTAGTAAAGAAGAAGTCGAATTGATGGAGGAAATAAAAAAGATTTAGAATAAAGTTTTGTTTTGATTATCGTATGTGTAGAAACAAAAGATATTTCATAAATTTGCTCATTCCACTTTTTTTTAGGGCACGAAAATGCTATTATATAGCTGTAAAGTATCCGATCTTTATATTGCTGCTTTCAGCTAATATAGCATGAAAAATGGTGAAAAAAGTATTTACAACTCTATTCTAAATATGATATTATATATAAGCCTTTGTGGGCACGCGGTTCCGCTGAACAGTATGATTCAAGAACCTCAACGTATATATGATAGAAAAGGAGCGCCATTATTATGAACATGCAATTAGTTAATGAAGTAACAAAATCACAGTTAAAGAAAGATGTCCCTTTCTTTAAACCAGGTAGTACAGTACGTGTACACGTTAAAATTAAAGAAGGTGACAAGTCCCGTATCCAGGTTTTCGAAGGTCTAGTAATTGCGAAACAGGGCGGAGGAATCAGTGAAATGTTCACTGTTCGTAAAATTTCTAACCAGATTGGTGTAGAAAGAACTTTCCCTCTTCACTCTCCAATTATTGATAAGATTGAAGTGGTACGTAACGGTAAAGTTAGAAGAAATAAATTATTCTACTTACGTGGACGTTCTGGTAAAGCTTCTCGTATTAAAGAAGTGCGCTAATTATAAAGAGTCGGGTATTCCTCGACTTTTTATTTTAGGCTGGAGGGTATAGAATGCAAAGACAGGAAAAAGATAAACATCGTGAAATGGAGTCAGAATCACTAGTAAAAGTGATTTTTTCCAATTTGTTTTCTTTATTTAAAATTTTTATTGTCTGTCTTGTGATTGTAAACTTAGTTGGTTCATTTGTAATTAAACCTTTACATGTAGAAGGCAGTAGTATGTATCCAACTATAAAAAGTGGGGAATTTGGTTTTGGAAATGCATTTTCAGGTCATTTTCAATCGATTGAGCGAGGAGATATTGTAATTGCATATGACGCAGAAAATACTAAGCAGTTTATTATTAAACGGGTTATAGGTCTGCCAAATGAACGGATTCGGGCCAGTGATGATATTGTCTATATCAATGATCAACAGTTAAAAGAGCCTTATCTGGAAAATGACTTTAAAGAAAGTATTCAGCTGACCGAAAATTATAAATTTACAGAAGATTTTGATGAAGTACAGCTTGGGGATGATGAATATTTTCTAATGGGTGATAATCGATATTTAAGTAAAGATTCTCGAGAATTAGGACCCTTTAAACGTAGTGATATAAAGGCAGTCGGCTTTTTTGTGGTATTGCCTTTCAGTAAAATGAGAGTGATAAAATAATATGGAAAAAAAAGAACATAAAAAAATAAATGTCTTAGATATAGCATATACTATTGCAGATTTTGTACGCTTTATTCTTATTGTTATGATTGTAATCTTCCTGATTTTGATGTTTGTTGCACGAAAAGAACAAGTAAGAGGGACTTCAATGTATCCAACATTAAAAGATGGAGAATCTGTCATCATAAATATTGCGGCTAATTATATCGGAGATATAGAGCGTTTTGATGTAGTCGTGGCTAAAGAATATCAGACAAATGATCTATGGGTAAAACGAGTGATAGGACTGCCAGGAGAGACAATTTCATATAAAGCAGGGAAGCTATATGTAGATGGAGTATATGTGAAGGAACCTTTTTTAGATGAAGCCTATATAGAAGAATATTTACAGAAAACAGGAAAAAGTTATTTTACGGAAGATTATACATCTGAAAAGCTTGGTGAAGATGAATATCTTCTTATCGGTGATAATCGAGGTGATTCCCTTGATTCACGCAGTAAAACGGTAGGACCTTTTAAAAGGGAACAGATCATTGCTAAAGGAATGCTTGTGTATAAGCCATTATCAGATGCTAGATATGTAGGTAATGGTGCTGAATGATAATGATAGAGGAAGCTGTACCACTGCTTCCTCATCTTTCAATAAACGTAAAGGAAGTGAGTAATATGGAAAATAATTCTCAACAGAATAAATCTAAAATAAATATTCAGTGGTTTCCAGGGCATATGACAAAAGCCAAAAGAGAAATGCAGGATAAAATGAAAATGGTAGATATGGTCATTGAGCTTCGTGATGCCAGAATTCCAAATGCAAGCAAAAATCCAATGATTGAGGAATTATGTCAGAATAAACCTCGTTTAATTGTTCTGTCAAAGAAAGATAAAGCAGATCCTAAGGCTACAGCTGCCTGGTGCCAGCATCTAAAAAATGAAAATACACAGGTTGTGGCTTTGGATATTATTAAGGAAAATATTACTCCAAAAATCGTAGAAGAATGTCAGAATCTGATGAAGGCTAAAATTGAACGTATGAAACGAAGAGGAATACGCCCAAGAGCTATTCGTGCTATGGTCGTTGGAGTTCCTAATGTGGGAAAATCTACATTTATTAATCGTATTTCTAAAAAGAAAGTTGCGGTAACAGGTGATCGACCAGGTGTTACCAAGGCACTGCAGTGGTCAAAGGTAAATCAGAACTTGGAATTGTTAGATACACCAGGAGTATTATGGCCTAAATTTGAAGATGAAAATGTAGGGCTATTACTTGCGGTGACAGGGGCAATTCGTGATGAGATCTTACCTTTGGAAGAAGTTGCGTTTTGGGCAATGAATTATTTATTAAAAAATCATAAAGATAAGATAGAGAAACGCTACGATGTAGAATTATGTGAAGATCCTTACGAAGTTTTACTTCGAATTGCGAAAAAGCGTGGTTTCCTTCGCAATAAGGAAGAGATTGATGAAAAACGTATGATTGAGACTTTCTTACGTGAGCTTAGAGATGATAAATTAGGTGCAATTACTTGGGAGATGCCTTATGCAGACAGCGAATGAGTATGAAAATGCATGGTGGCAGACAGGGAAGAAATGTATTGTCGGAATAGATGAAGCAGGGAGAGGTCCTATAGCGGGACCTTTGGTAGTAGCTGGAGTTGCATTTCCGCCTGGATTTCATCATGATGAAATTTATGATTCAAAAAAAGTAACAGATAAAAAAAGAAGAATATTATTTAAGGAAATTATTAAACTAGCTCAAGAGTATCATATATTGATTATTGAGCCTAAAACCATTGACGAATTAAATATATATCGAGCAACTCAAAAAGCTATGCAGGATATTGCGGACATGTTTACACAGGCTGATGGTGTGCTAACAGATGCAATGCCTTTGCCAATGAGTCAGGTAGAGCATATTCCTTTAGTAAAAGGTGATCAGAAGAGTGTGAGTATCGCGGCTGCTAGTATTTTAGCAAAAGTGACTCGTGATTGTATCATGGAAGCATATGATCATCAATATCCGCAATATGGATTTGCAAAGCATAAAGGATATCCAACAAAAGCGCATATAGAAGCAATGCATCGTTATGGAGTAATTGATGGTTTATATCGTTACAGCTATGGACCGGTATCTGCCATGCGTCAATTAACATTAGATTTATAGCAGGGAAACCTGCTTTTTTTTATAGAAAATAAGAAAAATAAGAAATGTAAAAATAATATTGCATAATAAGAAAAAAAGGACTATACTAAAAATAGAAAGGAGAGGCGGTGCAGAAAATGTTTACGTGGGTAAAAGGCAATGCCTATACGCTTGTGCTTACACTATATCCAAACAATATAACTTTAAATAGTAGTGCAGCATCTTATTTTGAAGATGTTCGCTGGGCGATGATAGGTATTGATAAAGAAAACCATCGTTTAGGTATTCGACCAATCACAAAACGTGAGATTGATTTAAAATTAGTCTCAAAGGATCAGTTACACAAGGTATCGCTTGGCAAGGGATATGCTAGAATCAGCAATAAAACCGTTATGGAAGAGCTGGCTGGAATTATTCAGAGACCTTTAAATGGTCTAAAGATTAATGCTGAGTATGACGATAAAGAAAATATGCTGATTGCGGATTTACATGAGCTGCGCAATGAATAGAGGTGATATTATGGTATTTGTATGGATTGCCATCAGTATAGGGGCTTTACTTATTGAACTACTTACTCCTTCAGCTTTAATTTCTATATGGTTTGCGGTAGGTGGTGTTATTGGTGCTGTAGCCTCTTTGGTTCATTTACCGGTAGAAGTCCAAATAGCTTGTTTTGCGATAGTTTCTATTGTAAGTATGCTGATAGTTCGCCCTATTGCTTCTCGTTATCTAAGAGGAAATACAGTTGCGACAAATGCGGATCGTTTCCTTGGAGAGAATGCAGAGGTTATCCAAATGATTAAGAAAAATGAATGGGGACAAGTGAAAGTAAACAATACGATCTGGCATGCAGTTTCCATTGATGGAGAAGAAATTGAGGAACATGCTATGGTTAAAGTTTTAGCAATCGAAGGAGCTAAACTATTAGTCAGAAGAATAGATAAATAATTCAGAAAGAAGGTAATGGTAATGTTGAGTTTTTTACAAATTTTGCTGTTAGTCGTTATTTTATTGGTTATTGTGGGCATTTTAGCATATTTGATTCGTATCGTTCCGCAAGCTAAGGCTTATGTTATTGAACGTTTAGGTGCATATCATTCTACTTGGAATACTGGTATACATATTCTGATTCCTTTTATTGATCGTGTATCTAATAAGGTAACATTAAAAGAAATTGTAAAAGATTTTGCGCCTCAGCCAGTAATTACAAAAGATAATGTTACTATGCAGATTGATACTGTTGTATATTTTCAGATTACAGATCCAAAGCTGTATACATATGGTGTGGTAGGTCCTATCACAGCTATAGAAAATTTAACTGCAACAACTCTACGTAATATTATTGGAGAATTAGAGTTAGATGAAACATTAACATCTCGTGATATCATTAATACAAAAATGCGTGCTATTTTAGATGAAGCAACAGATCCTTGGGGAATTAAAGTGAATCGTGTAGAAGTTAAAAATATTATTCCACCTCGTGATATTCAGGAAGCAATGGAAAAACAGATGCGTGCAGAACGTGAACGTCGTGAAAAGATTCTTCAGGCAGAAGGTGAAAAGAAAAGTGCTATTTTAACTGCAGAAGGTGAAAAAGAAGCTATGATTTTGCGTGCAAATGCGAAGAAAGAAGCTACCATTGCGGAAGCTGAAGGTAAAGCAAGAGCCATGGAACGTATTTATGAAGCGCAGGCACGTGGTATTGAAATGATTAAAAATGCAAATCCAACGAAAGAATACTTAAGCCTTCGTGGATTGGAAACATATGAAAAAATGGCGGATGGTAAAGCTACGAAGATTGTGGTTCCAAGTGAGCTTCAAAACATGGCAACTTTCTTGACAAGTGCTAAAGAGATACTATTAGATGATGCCGCAAAAGATGCATTTGATGATGTGGTTTCAAATAAATAATATAATATCCATATATCTAAATAAGAAAGCAGAACCTAATGTTTAGATTGCTGCTTTCTTTCATGTTATAATTGATATTGAAAATAGATTTATAGGAGGGCTATATGATTACACATTCATTTTTCATGCTAGCTAGTGTTGTTAACTGGCTATTTGCATTAATAACACCGATTTGTCTGATTTTAATCACATATTTCTTATATAAAATATATAAAAAGATTTAGGATAGGAATACTAAACTAGCTTATCATAAATAGATAACTAGTTTTTTTATTGATTTTTAGGAGTTTATGTAAATTGTTTCGTATAGCATAGTGAGGTGATAAAATGAGAGAACAGATTTTGTATTATGCGATAACCTATCAGGGAGAATGGCATAAAATAACAAACGCGATGAAAGTTAATGAAGAATGGAGACCAATAGCATATCAGGGGAGTTATATCACAATTGATGATGAAGAATATCCGGATAAACTAAAACGTCTAGCTTGTCCTCCATGGATCTTGTTTTATGAAGGAAATATATCGTTGTTGAAGGAAGCAGGGTGTGGTATTGTAGGAAGCCGTGATGCGAGTGAAGATGGTATTCGAAACTGTAGTGAGATTACAAAAATACTGAAAGAAAAATATGTGATAATATCAGGCATGGCGAAAGGAATCGATGCTCAGGCTCACTATTATGCTTTACAAAATAAAACCATTGGAGTTATCGGATGTGGGCTAGATGTTGTATATCCTAAAGAAAATGTGGTATTGTATCAACAGATGCGAAAAAATCAATTACTGATAAGTGAATACCCTTTTGGTTCTAAACCATTGGCATATCATTTTCCATGGAGGAATCGTATCATTGCGGCATTAAGTGAAGCTATCATAGTTGTAGAGGCTAGAAAACGCAGCGGTTCTTTGTTGACGGTAAATGAGGCCTTAGAGTTAGATATTCCGGTATTTTGTGTTCCTTATGCATATCAGGATGAGGCAGGAGCAGGGTGTAATCTATTGATCTCACAAGGAGCGAATATTTTGTGTGATAAGGAAGATCTTATGTATATTTAATAAAAAATATTTGACAAAATCGGATTTTATGCAAATAATAGGATACGTATATTTATGGCTAGGAGGCATAATATGAAAAATTTGGTTATTGTGGAATCCCCTTCCAAATCGAAAACCATTGAAAAATATCTAGGTGAGGACTATCATGTTGTATCATCTAAGGGACATATAAGAGATTTGGCAACAAGCGGAAAAGGTGGACTAGGAATAGATGTTGATCATGATTTTGAACCGACATATAAAATAAGTTCAGATAAACGTGCTGTTGTGAAAGAGTTGAAAGATTTGGCCAAAAAAAGTGATCAGGTATACTTGGCAAGCGACCCTGACCGTGAAGGAGAGGCAATCGCATGGCATTTGGCGACAGTATTAGATCTTGATATGGATAGTAAGAATCGAATCATCTTTAACGAAATTACGAAACATGCGGTGATTGATGCATTTGAACATCCTCGTACAATTGATCAGGATCTAGTAAAATCACAGGAAGCTAGACGAATGCTAGATCGTATTATTGGTTTTAAATTATCGAAACTTTTACAGAGCAAGATTAAAAGTAAGTCTGCAGGACGTGTGCAATCTGTTGCGTTACGTCTGATCGTGGAACGAGAGAATGAAATTCGTGCATTTAAGAGCGAAGAATATTGGACTGTTACTGCTAATATTGAAAAAGATGGAAAATTATTCCGTGCATCTTTAAATAAAATTGATGGCAAAAAGGCTGATTTAAAAACGCAGGAAGAAGTGAATGCGGTAATTGAACGCTGCTGCCATGATTTTGTGATTACAGGCATTGAGAAGAAAGTACGTAAAAAAGAAGCACGTATGCCTTTTATAACTTCTACTTTACAGCAGGAGGCAAGTACAAAATTAGGTTTTGGTGCTAAGAAAACAATGCAGATTGCGCAGAAACTGTACGAAGGATTGCCTTTGGCAGGTGGAGTGAGCGAAGGTCTTATTTCCTATATGCGTACAGATTCTACACGTCTAAGTGAGATGTTTGTGAATGATGCAGAAAACTATATTGAAGAAACTTATGGTAAGGAATATAAAGGAAAAGCTCGTCAGAAGAATAGTGAGAATGCACAAGATGCGCATGAAGCGATTCGTCCTACAAATATTTTGAATACGCCAGAAACAGTAAAACAATATCTGACAAATGATCAATATAAACTATACAAGCTGATTTATGCGAGAACTTTAGCTTCTTTGATGGCTCCAAGTAAAAGCAATGTTGTGAATGTACAGATTCAATCTGATGGCTGTGAATTCAGCGCAAATGGTTCTATTCTGACATTTGATGGTTATTTGAAAGTTTATAGTGATTATGAGACAGTGAAAGATGAAATGCTTCCAGAAATGACAGAACAGGAAGTTTTAAAAGATGTCGAATTAGAAGGCAAACAGCACTTTACAGAACCTCCTCTACGCTATAGTGAAGCTCGACTAATCAAGGATCTTGAAGAAAAGGGAATCGGAAGACCTTCTACGTATGCGATTATTATCGATACTTTGCAGGCAAGAGGCTATGTTTCTTTAGAGCGTCCTAGTGAAGGCAGCAAGACTAAGGTTTTCATCCCTACGGAACAAGGCGAATTGACAGATACAAAGCTACAGGAATTTTTTAGTGGCATCATCAATGTTACTTATACAGCAGAGATGGAACAGCATCTAGATGAAATCGCATCTGGTCAAAGAAATAATATTGAAGAAGTTCGCAGCTTCTATAATGAATTTGAACCGATGCTGGAAAATGCTTATGAGCATATGGAAAAGAAAGAATTGGAGCGTACAGGAGAAAAATGTCCAGAATGTGGAAATGATTTAGTGTATCGTATAGGACGTTTTGGTAAATTTATTTCTTGTATTAATTTCCCTGAATGTCGTTATACAAAAGGGGAAGATGATGATGAAAATACAGTAGATGAAGTCTGTCCAAAATGCGGTGGCAAAATGGTGACGAAGAAAGGACGTTATGGTTCTTTCTTAGCTTGCAGCAATTATCCGGAATGTAAATATATCAAAAGTAATAAAACAAAAGAAGAGCCGGAACCAACAGGTGAAATGTGTCCGGAATGCGGTCATGAACTGGTTAGAAGAAAATCACGTTTTGGCACTACTTTTGTAGGTTGTAGTAACTATCCAAAATGTCGATATATTAAAAAAGAACCTAAAAAGACAAAAGCAGAAGGAGAAGAAGAAACAAAAAAAACTACGAAGAAAACCGCGAAGAAAGTTGTGAAAAAAGCAGTAAAGAAAAAAACAGATGAGAAAGGCAGTGAAGATTAATGGAAAAGGTAAATGTAGTCGGAGCTGGCTTAGCTGGCTGTGAGGCTGCCTGGCAGCTTGTAAAACGTGACATTCCTGTGCGTCTGATAGAAATGCGTCCAACAAAATCATCTCCTGCTCATCATAGTGAAGGGTTTGCGGAATTAGTGTGTTCAAACTCTTTCCGCTCTGATTCGCTGCAGAATGCAGTTGGTATTTTGAAAGAAGAAATGCGCACTTTAGATTCATTGATCATGAAGTGTGCAGATGCTACACGCGTTCCAGCAGGAAGTGCTTTAGCAGTGGATCGTCAATCGTTTTCTAAATTGGTAACGCAGACATTGAAGGAACATCCATTAGTGGAGTTTGTGAATGAAGAAGTAACTCAGATTCCTGAAGGACCTTGCATTATTGCGAGCGGACCACTTACAAGTGATGCATTAAGTAAAGCTATTCAGGAATATACGCATGCAGATTATTTCCATTTTTATGATGCAGCTGCACCGATCATTGAAAAAGATAGCATTGATTTTTCAAAAGCATATATAAAGTCTAGATACGATAAAGGAGAAGCGGCTTATATCAATTGCCCGATGTCAAAAGAAGAGTTTGATTATTTCTATGAAGAGCTGATTCATGCAGAATGTGCTCCGCTTCATGATTTTGAAGACGAAACATATTTTGAAGGGTGTATGCCTTTTGAAGAAATGGCTAGAAGAGGTAAACAGACACTTTTATTTGGGCCGATGAAACCTGTGGGGTTAGAACGTCCTGATGGAACACTTCCTTTTGCGGTTGTTCAGCTAAGACAGGATAATGCGGTCGCATCGCTGTATAATATTGTTGGATTTCAGACACATCTAAAATGGGGAGAACAAAAGCGTTTGTTGTCGATGATTCCGGGATTAGAAAATGTGTCCATCGTTCGATATGGAGTAATGCATCGTAATTCTTATCTATGTGCTCCAAAAGTATTACGTCCAACGTATCAGCATAGTACGCGTGATGATTTATTCTTTGCTGGGCAGCTTTGTGGTGTAGAGGGCTATGTAGAAAGTGCCGCAAGCGGATTGTTGGCAGGTTTAAATATGGCTAATTTAATGCGTGGCAAGGATTGTGTCACACTTCCTGATACCTGCGTAATCGGTTCTATGGCACACTATATTACACATGCCAGTGAACAGTATTTTCAGCCCATGAATGCAAACTTTGGAATTATGCGTTTATTGGAAAAGGTTAAGAAAAAAGATCGTAAAGAAGCATTTTGCAGACAGGCTCTTTCTGTTATTGAAACTTATAAGAAAGAATTTGATTGATGGAAGAATTACTGGATCGTTTCCTGCAATATATTGATGCCTTTAATAGCGGAAGCGAGCATACAAAAAAAGCTTATCAAAGAGATATTCGAGAGTTTATCTCTTTTTTAGAAGCAGAAGGAATTGAAGATCTGCAGGATGTTGACCGTATTGTTGTGATGAATTATATTGCCGCATTGCGTTCAAAAGCTGGAATAGAAAAAGAAATGAAGAATTCAACAATAGCACGTAAGCTATCTTCATTACGCTCTTTTTATCGTTATTTAAATGAATATGTCGGATTGAAACAAAATCCTTTCTTATATTTTAAGTCTCCAAAACAGGGCAGAAGAATACCGGAATTTCTATTCTATGATGAAATGGATACCTTTTTATCTAGTTTTGATTTAGATACTGCCGACGGACTTCGAGATCGTGCGATGTTTGAATTGATGTATGCGTGTGGTTTACGTGTCAGTGAGGTGGCTAATCTGACATTGCATGACATTGATTTTCATGATCGTATTTTGAATATAAGAGGTAAAGGAGACAAACAGCGAATTGTTCCGTTTTATGAGTTAGCAGGAGCTTTGGTAGAACGATATATTCATGAAGTTCGTAGTCTATGGGTAAAGGAAGAACATGACATTGTATTTGTGAATCAGCGTGGCAAAGGAATGACAACCAGGGGAATTCAGTATCGAATGGAACAGGCGGCTAAAAATTGTAATCTACATATTCATATTCATCCGCACATGTTTCGCCATAGTTTTGCGACTCATTTATTAGATAATGGTGCTGATTTGCGTGTGGTACAGGAATTATTAGGTCATGCTTCGTTATCAACAACACAGGTATATGTGCATGTCAGTCAAGAACGATTGAAAAACGCATATGTCCATGCACACCCAAGAGCACATGAAAAAGAAAAAAATAGTTGAAAAAGCCTTGGATTGTGCTATAATATAAAGCGGTGCGAAAATGCACACTACACACATCATGGATTCAGCAGCCCGTGCTTTAGATGCGATGAATGCGTCGATGATAAGTTGCTGTTGCGTAGAAGTGATGGAGGAATAACGGAAAGTGAGGATATATCATGTCAGTAGTTACAATGAGAAAATTATTGGAATCTGGTGTTCACTTTGGTCATCAGACTCGCAGATGGAACCCTAAAATGAAACCAAACATTTATGCAAGCAGAAACAGTGTTTATATCATTAACCTTGAAAAAACATTAGAACAGTTAGATACTGCTTATGCTGCAATGAAAGATATCGCTGAAAAAGGTGGTAAAGTTCTATTTGTTGGTACAAAAAAACAGGCTCAGGCTGTTGTTGTTGAAGAAGCACTTCGCTCTGGAAGCTTCTATGTAAACCAGAGATGGTTAGGTGGTCTTCTAACGAACTATCGTACTATTCAGAAACGTGTTAAACGCTTAGTTGAAATTGAAGAAATGGAAGCTAACGGTACACTAGATCTTTATCCTAAGAAAGAAATCGCTCAGGTTAAGAAACAGAAAGCTCGTCTTGAAAACTTCTTGGGCGGAATTAAAGAAATGAAAAAATTGCCAAACGCAATCTTTGTAATTGATCCAAAAGAAGAACACAACGCTGTAGCAGAAGCTAAAAAATTGGGAATCCCAGTATTTGCAATGGTAGATACTAACTGTGATCCAGAAATGGTAGATTACCCAATCGCTTCTAATGATGATGCAGTTCGTTCTGTTAAATTAATCACAACGTTAATGGCTGATGCTATCGTAGAAGCTAAAGGCGGATTATTAAGTGTTGCTCACAACATTGATGAAAACGAAGAAGATGTAACAATGAAAGATGTTATCATCAACGTTGAAGAACAGATCGCTGAAAATGAAAGACGTCGTCGTCAGAGAAATGAAGAACGTCGTAACCGTCGTCCTTATGATCGTAACCGTGGACGTAATGCGAAAGCACCTTACCAGAAACGTGAAAATACAAAACCAGCTGAAGCTGCAAAAGCAGAAGCACCAAAAGAAGAAAAAGCTGCTGAATAAGCTTAGTAAATGGAGGAAAGATCATGATTACTGCTGCATTAGTAAAAGAATTACGTGAAAAAACCGGAGCAGGAATGATGGACTGCAAAAAAGCTTTAACAGAATGTGATGGAGACATTGCAAAGTCTATCGATTGGCTTCGTGAAAAAGGAATTGCAAAGGCCGCTAAGAAAAACGACCGTATTGCTGCTGAAGGTTTAACTCGTGTTGGTGTTGAAGGAAACACTGGAGTTATCTTCGAAGTTAACTCTGAAACTGACTTCGTTGCTAAAAACGAACAGTTCTTAGAATTATTAGAAACTATCAAAACTGCTTTATTAGCAAATAAACCAGCTGATTTAGATGCTGCATTAGCTTGTGAAGTAAATGGTCAGACAATCGCTGATTTAGTTACAAATGCTACAGCTACAATCGGAGAAAAAATTTCTCTTCGTCGTATCGCTGTTGTAGAAAAAGCTGATGATGAAGTATTTGCTTCTTATATGCACATGGGTGGAAAAATTTCTGCTTTAGCTGTATGTAAAGGTGCAGATGAAAAAGTTGCGAAAGATATCGCAATGCAGATTGCAAGTATGAACCCTCAGTATGTATCTCGTGATGATATGCCTGCTGAAGTGGTTGAACACGAACGTAAAGTACAGACTGAAATCGTTAAAAACGATGAAAAACTTGCTAATAAACCTGAAAAAGTATTGGCTGGTATCATCGAAGGTAAAGTATCTAAAAACCTTAAAGATGCTTGCTTAGTTGAACAGGAATTCTTCTTGAATCCTGATCAGAAAGTAGGACAGTACTTGAAAGAACACAGTGCATCTGTTGAAAGCTTTATTCGTTACGGTGTAGGTGAAGGTATCGAAAAACGTGAAGATAACTTTGCTGAAGAAGTAATGAGCCAGGCATTTGGTAAATAGGACACATTGTGTCCTTTTTTTAAGGGAAGAGGAATTTTAAAAAATATTGTATATCCTCTTCCTTTTTGAAAGCTTTTTCTTTATAATAAGAATTGGAAGATTTTCATCCATGCATATAATTGAAGGATAAAGGTGATTGTAATATGTACAAAAGAGTATTATTGAAATTAAGCGGAGAAGCACTATCTTCTCCAGGGAATTCATTTGATCCAAAAATCTTAGCTTCTTTGGCAAAAGAACTAAAACAAGTTCATGAGTTAGGTGTTGATTTAGCAATCGTTGTAGGCGGAGGTAATTTCATCCGAGGTAAGATGGCTGAAACAATGGGAATTGAACGTGTACAGGCAGATTATATGGGTATGTTAGCAACTGTAATTAATGCTTTAGCTGTACAAAGTGCATTGGAACAGGAAGGCGTGCCTACGCGTGTTCAGACTGCTATTGAAATGCAGAAGGTTGCAGAACCATTTATTGTACGTCGCGCTATTCGTCATTTAGAAAAAAATCGTGTTGTAATTTTTGGTGCAGGAACAGGAAACCCTTACTTCTCAACAGATACAACTGCAGCTTTAAGAGCTAGTGAAATTGGTGCTGATGTAATTTTAATGGCTAAAAATGGTGTAGATGGTGTGTATAATGATGATCCTAAAAAGAATCCGGACGCAGTTAAATATGATTCTTTGACTTATATGGATTTAATTCAGGAAGGTTTAGCTGTTATGGATACTACTGCAACAAGCATGTGTATGGATAATGACATTGATTTAGTTGTGTTCAATATGAATGAACATGGAAACATTTTAAAAGCAGTTCAGGGAGATATTACTGGAACTGTAATATCAAAAGAAAGGAAATAAAATTATGGAAATCTTAAAACAGACAGAAGAAAAAATGAATAAAGCGATCACAGTTCTTGAAGCTGACCTAAAAACAATTCGTACTGGTGTTGCACATGCATCTTTATTAGATCATGTACAGTTTGAATACTATGGAAGTATGACTCCAATTAATCAGGTTGCTTCTGTAAAAGTAGTAGAAGGACGTCAGCTATTAATTAAACCTTATGATCGTAATACTTTGAAGGATATTGAACGTGCTATTCAGACAAGCGATACTGGTTTAGTTCCTCAAAGCGATGGAGAGGTTATTCGTTTAAATGTTCCTGCACTTACAGAAGAACGTCGTAAAGAATTAGCTAAATCTGCACACAAAATGGGTGAAGATGCGAAAATCGCAATCCGTAATATCCGTCGTGATGCGAATGATGCCATTAAAAAAGATAAGGAATTAACGGAAGATATGAAAAAAGATGCACAGGAAAAAGTGCAAAAACTAACAGATAAATTTGGTAAATCAATTGATCAGGCTGTTGATGTTAAATCAAAAGAAATAATGAAAGTATAATAATATCGAGGGATATGTGTTTTATGCATATTCCTTTTTTTCTTATCTTGAGGGATTTCATTTAAAGTTCACAGAAATTATGTTATAATATTTCTGTTCGTGTGAACATAAAGTTAGGATTGTAGGAGGAGATTCTTATGGAAGAAAGAATCATACCACAGCATATTGCTGTTATTATGGACGGGAATGGACGCTGGGCTAAAAAAAGAGGATTACCTCGCACTGCAGGGCATAAGCAGGGCGCTGAGAATATAAGAAAAATTGCGATTGCATGTAATGATTTGGGAGTAAAAGCATTGACCTGTTATGCATTTTCAACGGAAAACTGGAAAAGACCAGAAGATGAAGTAGATTATTTATGTAAACTTCCAAAGCTTTTTTTTAATCGCTATCTTGCAGAGCTTAAGAAGAATAATATTCGTGTAACTTTCTTAGGTGAAATTGAGCGTTTCCCTTTAGAAACGCAGAATGTCATAACTACTGCGGTTTCTGAAACACAGGATAACACTGGTCTTATTTTGTGTCTAGCAGTTAATTATGGTGGTAGAAGAGAGATTACATTAGCAGCTCGAAAATATGCACAGGACGTAATGGATGGAAAAATTGATAATACGATTGAAGAAGATGCGTTTAGTTCTTACATGATGACGCAGGGACTTCCAGAACTAGATTTGATGATTAGAACTAGCGGTGAATTAAGAATCAGTAATTTCTTATTATGGCAGCTGGCTTATGCTGAACTTATTTTTACTCCAGTTGCATGGCCGGATTTTGATGCAGAAGAATTGAATAAAGCAATCGATGAATATAATCATAGGAATCGAAGATTTGGAGGTCTATGATATGAAAACGAGAATCATAACAGCGATTTTAATCCTATTATGTGTGATACCTCCTTTATTATTTGGCGGTTGGCTAATCAATTGTTTAATTGCCTTTATTATAATTGCAGGCGGAATTGAATTGATGGATTTAAAAGAATTAGATAATAAATGGCCGGCAGGAATTAAGTTGCTTAGTATAGCATCTGTATTTCTCATTCTTTTATCTAATAAAGAATTACAATTGCCTTTATTAGGTGTATGTTCCTTATTGTTGTTGTCTATTCCTGTATTTACAGATCACTTTCATTCAAAGGATAGTTTTTTGTGCATAGCATATATAACTTTATTCTTTACGATAGCGAGCGGATTTATCAATATTTATACAAATAACCCTATGTATGTATGGTATATCATAATTGCGACTTATACCTGTGATTCAGCTGCTTATTTCTGTGGACGGTTTTTAGGAAAGCATAAATTAAATGAACGTATTTCACCTAAGAAAACATGGGAAGGTGCAATTGGAGGCTGGGTTATTGGCTCATTATTATCCTTTGCATTTGCTTATTTTATGATAGATTCATCAAAAGTTATACAATTTCTGATCGCATCCGGTATATTAACCATTTCTGGACAGATTGGTGATTTGGCGTTTAGCGCAATTAAACGTAACTTTGGTATTAAAGATTTTTCTAACTTGCTGCCAGGGCATGGCGGGGTGTTAGATCGTATTGATTCTTTGGTATTTAATTTCATTATTTTTAATTTCATTTTGGTGGTGATGGTACTATGAAAAAGATAATGTTACTGGGAGCAAGCGGAAGCATTGGTACACAGACTTTAGATGTTATTCGACATCATAGAGATGAATTTGAGGTTATTGGAGTCAGTGTTGGTCACAATATGAAAAAATTATCTGAAATATTGCATGAATTTACCTCAATTCGCTATGTATGTGTTGCTCGTTATGCTGATATGATTGAAATGAAGAATCAGTTTCCAAATCATATGTTTTATTCAGGTGATGAAGGTCTAAAGAATTTGGTTTCAGTAGATGGCTATGATATTTTTGTGAATGCTGTTGTCGGTTTTCGAGGATTAGTTCCAACTCTTACGGCAATTGAGCATGAGAAGACGATAGCTTTAGCTAATAAAGAAAGTCTTGTGGCTGGCGGTCCTTTGGTTAAAGAGGCTTTAAAGAAACATCAGGTCTCCTTATATCCTATAGACTCTGAACATTCCGCAATTTTCCAATGTCTTCAGGGAAGCCATAGAAAAGAAGTTGATAAACTGATCATTACCGCAAGTGGAGGAAGTTTCCGTGATAAATCACGTGATGAGTTAGAAAATGTTTCCGTTAAGGAAGCGTTACATCATCCAAACTGGGATATGGGCGGACGTATTACTATTGATTCCGCTACCATGATGAATAAAGGTTTTGAAGTCATTGAAGCTCATTATCTATTTGATATTGATTATGATGATATTGAGGTTGTAATCCATCGTGAAAGCATCATACATTCTATGGTGCAATATTGTGATCATGCAATCATTGCGCAGTTAGGAACTGCGGATATGCGTCTTCCTATACAATATGCATTGTCTTATCCAGATCGATTACCAATGAAAAATGCAGAACCTTTTGACTTCCAGCGTATGTTTGCCTTGCATTTTGATGTTGCAAACGCTGAACGATATCCATTATTAAAACTTGCATTTGAAGTGGGTAAAAAAGGCGGTAATTTAGGTGCTGTTATGAATGGAGCTGATGAAGAAGCGGTTGATTTATTCCTACATGAAAAAATCAGTTTCTTGGATATTGAAAAATACGTTATGAAAGCTGTAGAAGAAATTCCATATATCGAGCATCCTACACTTGAAGAAATCATAGATAGCGATGCGAAAGCACGTGAATTTGTACGCAGTGCATGGAAAGGTGGTCTTGTATCATAATGGGGAATATAATCACATTAATTATTTTTATTTTAGTATTAAGTGTTATTATCATCATACATGAATTTGGGCATTTAATTGCCGCAAAGCATTTTGGTGTTTTTTGTAAAGAGTTTTCAATTGGTATGGGACCTGTTCTTGTTCAGAAACAGGGAAAAGAGACAGCCTGGTCAATTCGTGCTCTTCCAATTGGCGGATTTGTCGCAATGGCCGGTGAAGAAGGGGAAGATGAAGACGATGATTTAAATATTCCATATGAACGTACGATTAATGGAATAAAGCCATGGAAACAGATTGTTGTTATGGCTGCAGGCGCAATCATGAATATTCTTCTGGCTTGGGTAATATTTGTTGGATTAACAGCTTATCAAGGTGTTGTGAGTGTTTCAAATGGTGCTGTTATTTCAAGCGTTGTTGAAGAAAGTGCAGCAGAAAAAGGCGGTCTTCAGGCTGGAGATGAAATCATTTATGTACAGAATGGAGAAGAATCAATAAAGCCTGAATCTATTGATGATGTTTCAGAATTCATTCAATATTATAAAGGCGAAACTACGTTTACTATTTTGCGTGATGGAGAAGAGTTAAAGCTAACAATTACGCCTACGTATAATGAGGAACAGAATGTATATCAGCTTGGTGTGTATCCTCAAAATGAAATCAAAGAGATTTCTTTTTTAGAGGCAATTCCATATGGAACTCAGCAAATGATAGATTCAGTTGTACTTATTATTGAATCCATAGGGAAACTTGTACAGGGGATTGGCTTAGAGAGTTTAAGCGGTCCAGTTGGTATTTATCAAGTAACTGCACAGGTTTCTCAAGCTGGGCTTCTTTCTATAATTTCTTTTATAGGTCTATTATCTGTCAATGTAGGTATCTTCAATCTATTGCCAATACCAATTTTAGATGGTGGGCGTATCTTTATTGTACTGATAGAAGCTATTATTGGCAGAAAATTAAGTGAACGTGTTCAAAATGCAATTATGATGGCGGGATTATTCATGATAGTAGGATTGATGGTCTTTGCGACATGGAATGATATTGTTAGATTGTTTTAAAATAAAAGCACTGGCTTTATTTCAATGAAATGATAAGCGCAGTGCTTTTTTCTATTTATTTCTATTTATATGAAAGAAAGAAACAATAGGTTTCATCTACCATATAATATCGTATTCCTTGTGGGTAATAGCTGATTAAGTGAAATAGATCAAAAATCTGATTACTTTCTATAACTTGTTTGATAGCTTCATAACCTGAGGAATCTCTACATTTAATCGCAATACATGGTTCATCGTTTTGGATAGCGTTTAAAAGCAATGTTGTAAGAGTTTGTTCATCATAAACATCAAGATACATGTTGTTCTTATAAAAATAATTATTCTTATATGCTTGTGTTTGTGTATATTCCTGTTGAGGGATATATATCTTTTCTATTTCTTCACTGGTCATAGCGAAATACGTGTAACGATAAGTGTCAAAATCTTCTTCTACTTTGATATCTCCAAAAGTAGGGTCTAAGTAATACCACTCCTGCTCCATTTGTACAAGATTTATTACATGAAACTCTTCTGTATTATCTTTAGCCTTTACAAGAATGATACCATTAGGAATAGATAGTTGATCAAGAAGATATTTTAATGCTTCCGAATATCCTGCGCATACTGCCTGATGATCTAATAGTGTACTTAGCATATTCTGATTATTTTCTGTTCCATCAATATAGTCTGTTTCATTAATGATCCAATCATATAGGAATAATACTTTTTCATAATCACTGGATAAGTCTTGAACTTGTTCGATAATTTTCTGAGTTACTGTATTTACATCATTTTGTTTTCCTTTTATTTCTTCGGCAGTATAAGTATAATTTGGGTAGAAGATCGTATCTTCATCAGTTACGCTATATTCATATTTAGTATTTAGCCAAAATAATTCAGGATGATCATTACAAACCATAAGAAGAATATCCGATAATGTTTGTTCATCGCATGATAAATATATTTCTGTCTGTAAGGAAAGAACGCCTTGATAAATCGTATCATAGATTTTCTGTTCGTTTTCACTTAAGTTATTTCGATGGTATTGATAAACTGTACCTTTTTCTTTTATATCAATTACTGGAGCTATATCTTCTTTGTTTGTATTAGGCTGTGAACAGCCGCTGCATAACATAGCCACAATGACAAAGATAGAGAATAAATATTTCATAATAAAATCCCGCTTTCTTTTCTTGTTTATATTCTATCATATACAGGTATAAAAAAAACAGAACTGTTTGTCCTGTTTCTTATGCAGCGATTGTATTAACTGCCTTAGCTAAACGTGATTTCTGTCTTCTTGCGTAATTTTTGTGGTAAATACCTTTCGCAACAGCTTTATCTAGTTTAGAACTTGCTTCACTATAAGCAGCGTTTGCAGCAGCAGCATCTTTAGCTTCAACAGCAGCTAGAACTTTTTTGATTGCAGTTCTTAATGCTGATTTCTGAGCACTTACAGCCAAGTTTCTTTTGTTGTTAGTTTTTACACGTTTTTTCTGTGATTGGATCTGTGGCATGTTGCACCTCCTAGTTTTCAATTGCCAATTTATTATAACAAAAAGATTTTGAAAAAGCAATAATAAGGTGAAAAAATTCCATACTATGGAAGAGGTGTATAAAATGAAAGATAGGTATCAGATACGTAGTGATTTCGCAGATGAAATTATTACTGCAGATGTTCGATCAAAAACGTATGAACATATTGAAAAAAAGAATGCTAATATTAGAAGTAATTATATCAAAGTTTTGCATGATGAAAATGAATTAGGTAAACAGAAGGGAGAATATGTATCCGTTGAATGTAAGCATTTAGATGATCATGAGATTCGTGAACAGATGGTTGATGCTATTAAAGAAAATCTGACTCACATGTGTTCGCATATGAACATAAAGCCCTTGAAAATCTTAGTGGTTGGATTGGGCAATCGATTTATTACATCTGATGCTTTAGGTCCTGGTGTTGCAAATGAAATACTTGTGACGGCCCATTTATATGAACAAAGTGAATCCTTTGATTTAAGCGGAACACGAAATGTAGCAGTATTACAGCCAGGTGTTATGGGGCAGACAGGCTTGGAAACCTTTGCGATTGTAAAAAGTGTAACAAAGACCTATCAGCCTGATTTAGTTATAGCAGTTGATGCTCTTGCGACTAGAAATATAACCCGTATAAATCGTGTTGTACAGATTAATAATACAGGTATTCAGCCAGGAAGCGGTGTAGGCAATCATCGTGCTTCTTTATGCGAAAAAAGCTTAGGTCTTCCGGTAATTGCAATTGGTGTTGCCACCGTTACAAGCATTGGTGCGATTTTAAAAGAAGTGCTGCAAAGTGAGGAATCTTCAGAAGATATTTTACAAAAGGTCTATGATCACCAGTATCTAGATCTGGTTGTGACTCCAAAATCGATGGACGATGAATTAAATCATTTGATTTATATTGTTTCAGAGAGTTTAAATCGTTTTCTGCATCCATCGTTTTCTACGCTATAACTAACATGAAAACACTCCTTAAAACATATGTTAATGTAGAAAGGAGTGCTTTTTTTATGAAATCTACATTTAAACTAATCTCTAAGTGTATTCTCCTCTGTGTCTTTCTTTATATGACACCGTTTATGCAAGGGTTACAGAATTGTTTTCAAAACACAAGTGATCTGTTACATACATTTGTTTATAATCAGAACAGAATACAAAGTACTCTTTCTTTGAAGGAATCGTTAAATGTGTTGTCCTATAATACAAACCTGACGATTCCTGAAGATGAAGTTGTTGTGGAAACTACGCAGGATTATGCTGGCAGCGGCTTTGTGCCCAAAGCAGAGGAACCAGTAGAAGAAGATGAGAACAAACAAACGGGAACAGGGAAAAGAGTGTATATTTACGATACACATCAAGATGAAGGGTATGATGGAGGAAATACTGTTTTAGATGCAGCCGCAATTTTAGCAGCTAAACTTGAAGATAAAGGGATTAAAGTGATATTAGAAACGAATGATTTTACAAAGTATCGAGATTCTCAAAATTTAACGTATAATGAATCTTATGTAGTATCATATAAATTTTTAAATGATGCTTTGATTACTTATGGAGAATTTGATTTATGTATAGATTTGCATAGAGATAGTATCCCTAAAGAAGCAAGCTATATCACAAAAGATGGAAAAACCTATGCAAAATCAATGATGGTTGTAGGTGGTTTAGGGAAAAATGCAAAAGATGTAAAAGCGTTATCAGCGACACTAACTGACACAATTAATAGTAAAGTAGATGGTATCATGAGAAATGTCATGGTAAGAGAAGCATATTTTAATCAGGAAGTAAGTGATAATATTGTTTTAATGGAAGTAGGCGGAGACGTTAACTCATTTGATGAAGTGAAAAATTCATTAGATGTTATTGCGGATGGGATTTATGATGTGCTGGTGAAGGAGTGATTGTATGAAACGTTTTATAGCAGATGCATTGTTGCTGTGTATGCTTGTTTCAATAGGTTCTTATATGTATCATACAGAACCATCAGATCAGCGGTTTGTTGTTGAACAGCAGGTGGAAGAATTTGAAGATGAGGTTGCTCAATCTCAGATAGCAGAATCTAAACAGGATACGGTGGTTTTAAAAGATATTGAAGAAAATAGAGCTTCACGATTAGCAAAAACAAGTAGTGAAGTTGTAATTTCGACAGTAAATGGGTGTGTAAATGTAGTTTCGCAGATTTTTCAAGCTCTTATAAAGTAGATGAAATATGAATTAGTTCATGCTATAATTCTTCTGAGGTGGTTACGTGAAAAATAAAAATGTACGTATCTTGTTTATGGGGACACCGGAAATTGCAGTCTCTATGCTGGAACGTTTGTGGAAAGATGGATATACGATCATAGGGGTCGTTACACAGCCGGATAAAAAAGTCGGAAGAAAACAGACTTTGCAGATGCCTGCAGTGAAGCAGAAAGCGTTGGAATATGGAGTTCCTGTTTATCAGCCGATTCGTATCAAAGATGAATATGAAGAATTGATGAATCTGGATATTGATTTAATTGTGACTTGTGCTTATGGCCAGTTTATTCCTAGCAAACTTTTGGAATATCCAACATATGGTAGTGTGAATGTTCATGCTTCTTTATTACCTAAATTAAGAGGGGGAGCGCCGATTCATAAAGCTATTATAGAAGGACATAAAGAAAGTGGTGTTTCTATAATGCGTATGGTAAAGAAAATGGATGCTGGTGCAGTTATGTCTCAATGTCGTGTTTCAATTGACGAAGATGATACAATGGGCAGTCTGTATGATAAATTAGCTATAGCAGGCGCACAGCTCTTAAGTGAAAGTATTCCTAAGATTATTGATGGAACTGCAGTATTTAAGGAACAGAATGAAGCAGAAGCTACATTTGCTTATACGATTCAAAAGGAAGAGGAACATATTGATTTTTCAAAAGATGTTGAAAGTGTTTATAATCATATTCGTGGTTTGATTCCAAGTCCAGTTGGTTTTGGATTAGTGAATGGCAAAAAATTAAAATTTCATAAAGTACGTAAATTGATGAGAAAGCCTGATGGTGAATGTGGTGAAATCTTAGGTATGATCGATAATGGTTATGCGATTGCTTGTCTAGATGGTATTATTTTAGTAGACGAAATACAGTTAGAGGGTAAAGCTAAGATGGAGGCAAAGGTTTTCTATAATGGAAGTGGGAAACAGCTGGTGCACCAAATCGTAGAATAAAAAAAGAACCGTATATTTGTACGGATCTTTTTTTAGTTAGAGTTTTCTAACATAAAAAGGCTCTCTCATCCTTTTCCTCTAAACTTTAGCATTACTTTTTCAATTGGTCAAGTATTTTCTGTGATACATTTTACCTTTTCAATATGCATTTTGTCTGTTATAATTATCCATGCGTTAGGAGTGAGTAAATGGATCAGAAATATATTAGAAACTTTTCAATTATCGCTCATATTGACCATGGAAAATCAACCTTGGCAGACCGTATTTTAGAGCTTACTGAAACTGTTGAACAAAGAGAAATGAAAGAACAGTTGTTAGATACGATGGATTTGGAAAGAGAAAGAGGAATTACGATTAAACTGAATGCGGTTCAGTTAAAATATACTGCAAAAGATGGGCAGGATTATATTTTCCATTTGATCGATACACCAGGTCATGTGGACTTTACATATGAAGTATCTAGATCTTTAGCTGCTTGTGAAGGTGCTGTATTGGTAGTTGATGCAGCACAAGGCATTGAAGCTCAGACACTAGCTAATGTATATTTAGCATTAGACAATGATTTAGAAATCATACCAGTAATCAATAAGATTGACTTACCAAGTGCACAGCCGGATGTTGTTCGTAAAGAAATTGAAGATGTGATTGGCTTAGATGCCAGTGAAGCACCATTAATTTCTGCAAAGAATGGTTTAAATATTCAAGATGTATTAGAAGCTGTAGTAAAAAATGTTCCTGCTCCAAATGGTGACCCAAATGCCCCTTTACAGGCACTTGTGTTTGATTCTTTATATGATCCATATCGAGGAGTCATCGCATATGTTCGTGTAAAAGAAGGGTGTATTCGTGTTGGAGATAAAATACGCTTTATGGCAAGCAATGCGGAATATGAAGTGTTGGAAGTAGGTATTCGAAATCCAAAAGAAGTTAAGAAAGATGTATTGGAATGCGGAGAAGTAGGGTGGATCTGCGGTTCTATTAAATCGATAAAAGATGTTCGTGTTGGGGATACGATTACAAATGCAGAACATCCTGCCAAAGAGCCGCTTCATGGCTATCGTGAAATGAATCCAATGGTTTATTGTGGTCTTTATCCAATAGATTCTAATAAATACAATGATCTACGCGATGCTTTAGAAAAATTACAGTTAAATGATGCGTCACTGCAATTTGAAGCAGAGACTTCACAGGCTTTAGGATTTGGTTTCCGTGTAGGATTCCTAGGCTTATTACATATGGATGTAATTCAGGAAAGAATCGAGAGAGAATATCGTATTGATCTGATTGCGACAGCACCATCAGTTGTGTATCATGCCTATTTAACAGATGGTTCAATGCTTGCTATTGATAATCCATCTCTTTTGCCGGAGGTTCAGAAAATCGATCATATCGAAGAACCATTTGTGCGTGCTAGTATCATGACACCAAATGACTATGTAGGACCAATCATGGAACTATGTCAGCGTAAGCGTGGTAATTATAAAGACATGGTATATATTGATGAAGGACGTATGAATGTTATCTATGAACTTCCTTTAGGTGAAATCGTATTTGATTTCTTTGATAAATTGAAGTCTTGTACTAAGGGATATGCTTCATTAGATTATGAATTGATTGGCTATCAGACAAATAAACTAGCAAAAATGGATATCTTATTGAATGGCGAAATAGTCGATGCATTAAGCAGTATCGTGCATAAAGATTTTGCATATCCTAGAGGACGTGCAATTTGTGAAAAACTGAAAAAACTGATACCAAAGCAGCAGTTTGAGATTCCAATTCAGGCTGCTATCAATGGAAAAATTATTGCCCGTGCAGATATTAAGTCATTACGTAAAAACGTATTGGCAAAATGTTATGGCGGTGACATCTCACGTAAGAAGAAATTGTTAGAGAAACAAAAAGAAGGTAAGAAGCGTATGAAGGCTGTAGGTAGTGTAGAAGTACCTCAGGAAGCATTCATGGCGGTTCTATCAATGGACGATGATGAGAAATAAAAGTTAGAAAGCAGGCATATTTTGCCTGTTTCTTTCTAATTTTGTCGAATATATGCGATTATACAAAGAACTATGTTACACTTTGTTTGGTGATCATATGTTTAGTGAAACTAGAAAATATACAGAAGAAGAATATATAAGTAAAGAAGAGTTATCGAAACAAGTGTCCGGTATTATATTGGAAGAAGTCTGGAAACAAATAGAGAGTTATCGTGCATTATTTCGTAAAACATATCGGTTTGGAAGTAAGGAAATTAGTATAATTCTTCATCAGAATTGTATGGAAGAACTATTAGAAATTACCATGGCGATGTTTCAGTTTAAACAGCAATGTACTGGTAGTACATCGCTACAAAAAGCCTGCTTTTTGTATGGAGAGGATTCACATTGGTTAATAAATATTGGAAGATATATAAATCTAAAAGAGTTATCCTATAGTGAATATGCTATTTTAGAAGAGCGGCATATCCCTTTGTTGATTCGTATCTTTTTTCTATATGAATTTTGTGATGATGCCTCTTCATGGGCACAGATATTGTTTCTGCAAAACAATTGTGAATTTCCTGTTTCTTTGATACATTGGAAATCCATATGTAAAGATAATCAGAAAGATTTGACAAGAGAATTCATTCAATTTTTACATATGATCTATAAAAATATGATTCGATATAAAAGTTCTTTGATGATGCATGAAAATAAGCAGGAGCAAGCTTTAGATATATTGATAGAACAATATCCACAACTACAAAAAGAGCATTTATCTTTTTATGTACATCATCGTAATCTTTATCATGCTTATACGATTCGACAATATACAGAGTTTCATCATGTTAGTTATGAAACAGCTCGCTGTGCAATGGAAAAATTAAAAGATTATCAGTTTTATACGAGAAGAAAAATTGGAAAACGTTTCGTTTATGAGTGCTGTTAGGAGGGATCATCATGAAGGCTTGTTATGTTCATGTTCCTTTTTGTAAGGATATATGCGCTTATTGTGATTTTACACGTTGTCGTTATCATAAAGGTCTGGCAGATAAATGGCTAGAGAGAATATTACAGGACATTAAACAAAAATTAAGTAACAGTAAACTTAAAACATTGTATATTGGTGGAGGAACACCAACCGCATTATCTTATTCACAATTGGAAACACTTCTTAAAAGTCTTGAACCATATCGAGAGGGTTTAGAGGAATATACCATTGAAGCGAATGTTGAATCTTTGGATGCAAATACCATTGAATTATTACGTGAACATGGAGTAAATCGTGTTTCCTTAGGTGTTCAGACATTACAGCCTGCTTTGTTAAAGCGAATTCATCGTCATCATAGCAAAGAGGATGTCTTGCAGTGCCTTGATTTGCTTCATGCTGGAGGTATTGATAATATATCGATTGATTTGATTTATGGACTTCCTGGGCAGACATTAGAGATGTGGAAACAGGATTTACAGGAAATCGTCGAGACTTTTTCTATTACTCATATATCGTTATATGCATTAACGATTGAAGAACATTCTCAGTTTGGAAGAGAAGGTGTAGAGAATATTGATAGTGATGTAGAAGCGGATATGTATGCATATGCGATAGAGATATTAGAAAGATATGGCTTTTATCAATATGAAATCAGTAACTTTTCTAAAATCGGTTTTGAATCAAAACATAATCAGATGTATTGGAAATATGAAGATTTTTATGGGATTGGCTGTGGCGCAAGTGGAAAAGAAAACCATGCTCGCTATGATAATACAAGAAATCTGCATACCTATATAACAAAAGGTAGTTCTGCGTCTATTACGGAATTAAATAAAGAAGATGAAATGTTTGAGATGATCATGATGTCTTTACGGATGAAAAAGGGACTTAATTTATCTGCTTTTTATGAACGATTTCATGTGGATCTTGAATTGCATTATCAAAAGGCATTACAGAAAAACATAGAAAAGGGAATGCTGGTAATCGAGGATCATCATTTACGTGTAACAAGACAGGGAATGTTATTGTTGCATGATGTGTTGGTGGATTTTTTACCTGAATAAAATTTTATGTGTAAGAAAAGATGGGTGAATTTGGTAAATTATCAAAAATATCTTGTAAGTGTGAAATATGTGTGTTAAAATATTTAAGGTTTTATACTTGGTTTATTCGTGATATTCCTCAACGATTTACTCAGTATGGAACGAATAAAAATATAGGAGGAAATTTATATGTTATTAAAGAGCGAAAAGCAAGCAATTATGAAAGAGTATGCACGTTTTGAAGGTGATACAGGTTCTCCAGAAGTACAGATCGCTGTATTGACTGCTAGAATCAATCAGTTAACTGAACACTTCAAAGAACACAAACATGATTATCATTCTCAGAGAGGTTTAATGAAAATGGTAGGTCGTCGTAGAAACTTATTGGCATACCTTAAAAAGAAAGATTTAAACCGTTATAGAGAATTAATTGCTCGTTTAGGATTACGTAAGTAAGTAAAAAAGCTCGAATTGAGCTTTTTTTCTTTTAATGAAATATAAAATGTGATATCATGATAAAGATTAGAGAAAAAAATAGAGGTGAAGAAAGTGGCGAAACAGGTATTTCGTTTAGATTTCTGTGGGCGTAGCCTTACAGTGGAGACTGGTGAAGTAGCAAAACAGGCCGGCGGTTCTGTTTTAGTACGTTATGGCGATACAGTTGTATTATCAACTGCAACTGCCAGCAAACAAGCGAAAGAAGGGATTGATTTCTTTCCGCTGACAGTATCATTTGAAGAAAAATTATATTCTGTTGGTAAAATTCCTGGCGGATTTTTACGTAGAGAAGGAAGACCAAGTGAGCATGCGACATTAACAGCTCGTATGATCGACCGTCCAATCCGTCCTTTATTTGCGGATGGATTCCGTAATGAAGTTCAGGTTGTGAATACGGTTCTTTCTGTTGATCAGGATTATACTCCAGAAATGACAGCGATGTTTGGGGCATCTTTAGCATTATGTGTTTCTGATATTCCTTTCAACGGACCAATTGCTGGTGTTATCGTTGGTCGCATTAATGGTGAGTATGTGATTAATCCTACTCCAGAGCAATTAGAAAAAAGTGATATTAACTTAACTGTTGCAGGTACTAAATATGCAGTAAACATGGTAGAAGCCGGAGCTAAAGAAGTTAGTGAAGAAGCAATGCTAGGTGCAATCATGTTTGGACATGAACATATCAAACAATTAGTACAATTCCAGGAAGAAATTGCGGCAGCAGTTGGAAAAGAAAAAATGGAAGTAACGCTTTATACAGTTGATGAAGCAATTGATGCAGAAGTACGCAAATTATTTGAAAAACCAATTCGTGAAGCTGTTTCTATTGAAAAGAAACTGGAACGTTATGGTAAAATTGATGAATTGACAGAGAGTGCTGTTGCACACTTTGAAGCAAAAGAATATGAAGATGAAGCTTCAAAAGCAAAAGCAATCAAGCAGGTAAAAGAAATCTGCCATGGTATTGAAGCTGATGAAGTTCGTCGTTTGATCATCGAAGATAAGATTCGTCCAGATGGTCGTAAGATTGATGAAATCCGTCCTTTGGATTCTCAGGTTGATATCTTGCCTCGTGTACATGGAAGCGCATTGTTTACACGTGGAGAAACACAGGTATTAAGTGTTACGACCTTAGGTGCTATGAATGATAATCAGATCATTGATGATTTGACAGAAGTAGATACAAAACGTTTTATGCATCACTACAATTTCCCTCCATATTCTGTAGGGGAAACAGGACGTATGGGAAGCCCAGGCCGTCGTGAGATTGGCCATGGTGCATTAGGGGAAAGAGCATTAGCGCAGGTTCTTCCTAGTGTAGAAGATTTCCCTTATACAATTCGTACAGTAGCAGAAGTATTAGAATCTAATGGTTCTTCTTCTCAGGCTTCTATCTGTGCTGGAACTATGTCTTTGATGGCAGCAGGTGTTCCTATTAAAGCACCAGTAGCAGGTATAGCGATGGGTCTGATTATGGATGAAAACAGCGGAAATTATACTGTACTTACTGATATCCAGGGTATGGAAGACCATTTTGGAGACATGGACTTTAAAGTTGCGGGAACAAGTACCGGTATTACTGCTCTTCAGATGGATATCAAAGTTACAGGTATTACAAAAGATATCTTTGAAGAAGCATTAGCTCAAGCTAAGAAAGCACGTGCACAAATTTTAGAAAATATGATGCAGGCGATTGATAAACCAAGAGAAGAAGTTGGTAAATATGCGCCTAAGATTGCACAGTTCTATATTGATCCTGAAAAGATTCGTGAAGTTATCGGTCCTAACGGTAAGATGATCAATAAGATTATTGAAGAAAGCGATGATGTGAAGATTGATATCGAAGATGATGGACATGTAGTGATTTATCATATGGATCGTAAAGCTATTGATCATGCGGCTAATATGATTCGTGATATTGTGCGTGAAGCTAAAGTTGGGGATATCTATGAAGCAAAAGTAGTTCGTATCGAAAAATTCGGTGCTTTTGTGAATCTATTCCCAGGAACTGATGGCTTATTGCATATCTCAAAAATCAATCATGAGCATTTGAACAAAGTAGAAGATGCTTTACATATTGGTGATACTGTTCGTGTAAAAGTAATGGAAATTGATGATCGTGGACGTATTAATGTAAGTGCAAAAGCACTAATTCCTAAACCAAGAGCGGAAAAGAAAGAAGAAAAAAACAATGAGGAAGCACAAGATAACTCATTGAAGAAAGAAGAAAATTAAGCAAAATATGCTTAGGGACTGTCTTGTACAGTCTCTTTCTTTGTGTGACGGGCATGTCACATATCTAGGGTGAAAGTCCCTAGGGGCGTAGTTATCAGCGAACCCTATAGCGACTTGTAAGTTTCATATCGCGAGATATGGGATGGAGGAAGCAATAGCGAAATCGTGGCCTAACGGATAGGTATCCTGTT